>ERZ1694966.158-NODE-158-length-53943-cov-14.516404_pt1 | contig 53943 bp, 55 predicted proteins | sample MGYA00581611_ERZ1694966 | MGnify/ENA primary metagenome ERZ1694966 (study PRJEB42213, sample SAMN07424282) | human gut metagenome | biome: ENVO:00009003; feature: ENVO:2100002; material: ENVO:00002003 | host: Homo sapiens | place: USA | collected 2014 ...
GTGACCGAAGTGCACACCTGCCTCGAGAAGCTGCTTCATAGAAACGACTGCCATAGTAAAAATACCTCCAATATTGTTTTGCCTCCGCACACCGTGATCCGCGGCCATATCGGATGGCTTTGGACTGCCCTCCACTCCCGAAAGAGCACAAAAGGGCATAGTGATGCGTGTGTAATGCTGAATAATAATAGCACAAACAGGCGTGTGATGCAAGGGGTTTTCTCTGTTTTTTACAAGAAAATCGCGTATTTTTCGTTTATTCGTCCGTCTGAGTGCTGTTCAGGCTCTCCATGCCCATCCGGCTGAGGGCATAGCCCTTGCCGAACATCAGGTCATATTGCAGCAGCCAGTGCTTCTGGCTCCAGCTTTCCTGCAGGGAGCTTGGGGTCTGGGTGGTGGTGCCGTCCAGATTCATCACCGTACCCCGGGTATTGGCGCGGTCGGCTACCTGCAGCTGGCGGTTCAGCAGCTGGAAATAAAGCGGCTGTTCCAGACCGTAGAGGTTCATCATCACCGGCGAGATATCGTAAGCAGCAATGGTGCCCAGATCCACGGGCTTGTCGGTGTAGTTCGACCACATCAGCAGGGTGGTCTGGTGCAGGCGCGGGTCCGCACTGGAATCGCTGGCATAGCCGCTGCTGGTAAAGACATCATAATTGGAATCAATGGGGTTGTAATGGTCGCCCCAGAACACCAGGATCACCGGCTCGTCCACCTGCGAAAAGTATTGGGTCAGCTTGCCCAGCATGGCATCGGCATCCAGGATGCCGGTCGCAAAATCTTCCAGTGCGCCGATGGTGCTGGCCTTGAGGCCCGCCGGGTGCTCTGTCACCTTCACCCGCACATCGTCCGGGTAGTTGTCTTTATTATAATTGGTATGGTTCTGCATCGTGACCGCGTGCAGAAAAACCGGTGCATCCGAGGATGTCTTCATCTTCTCATACTGCTGGATGATCTGGTCCGCCATGGAGTCATCCGTGACCAGACCGCTGGTCCAGTAGTGCCTGCGCACCTTGTTGACATGGGTCATCTGCTCCAGGCTCAGGAAGGTGTCAAAGCCCAGGTTGGGGTATGCCGTGTCCCGGCTCCAATATTTAGCCCAGAAGCAATGGACTGCCGCCGTCTGATATCCCTGCGTCAGCTTGAGGTAATTGGGCAGCGAGAACATGGGCTTGGTCACATGCTGCTGGTAGGGCTTGCTGCCGTTGGGCAGAAAGGAAGCCGAATAGCCGGTCAATGCTTCAAACTCCACATCGCAGGTTCCGCCGCCGAAACTGGGGCTGTACGCCCGGCCAGAAGCACTGGTCTGCTGCAGGGCGTGGAGGTTGGCGGAGACATCGGTATCAAACTGGAAACCGTACTGCTCCAGTTCCGACACATCCCAGTAGGACTCGTTCATCACATAGATGATGGTGGGCTTTTTCACGGTCTCGTCCGCAGAGGTGGTGGCACCGTAAGATTCCGGGTAGAGCGGAGCGGTGGAATATTTCTGTGCAGCTTCGGTATCATCCAGGATCTCATTGACTGCTTCCTCTGAATACCCCTCCGGCTTGGAGATCTCCAGATTGGTCAGGTTGGTCAGAAAGCTGGTGATGACACCATAATAGCGGTAGTAGCGGTCCTGCATCCAGGCATCCGGCACAATGCCAATGGCCTGTGTCACGGCAGGCTGCAGGAACACGCCAAAGAGCAGGCCGCAGGTAGCTGCCGCACTGGCAAGAAAGCCTGCCACCCGGGGCTTCCAGTTCAGCTTCTGCCGCCCTCTATAAAGGAAGAAAGACACCACGACCAGCAGCACGATAATAACAATGGATACCACCATGCTGGTCTGGATGTGGATACCGGCCGCAGCTGCCACGCCCGCAGCCTCTGACACCTGCATCAGGTCCCAGGGCAGGAAGGGCTCGCCGCGCAGCTGCAGTGTGTAGAAATTGACTGCCGCCGGGGCACAGCCCAGCACCGCCGCCAGCAGGGTCGCCAACGGTGCAAACCGGGTCAGCCAGTCCACTGCCAGCCAGCTGAGAAACAGCATGGCCCACGCCAGCAGATAGGCTTCGGCATGGGGGAAAATGTATTGGGTAAAGGTCTCCCCTGTCAGGCTGCCGCGGGCGATCCACTCCGTCAGGAACAGGATGCCCAGCGTTGCCAGTGGAGGGAAGAGCAGCCGCAGCCCATGCAGGGAAAGCGGCGTATGTTTTTTTGCGTTCATAGAGAGAAGTTCCTTTCACTTCCGGAAATCAGATTTCATGCCGGAGCGGCAAGGCTCTGCCGCTCACGGTTCTCTATTATAATCCGATTTTTTGTAAAATCAAACCCTGATGCAGGAAAAATTCACGAAAAATTTCAGCCGTCCAGCCAGCGCCGCATTTTTTGCCAGAAACCCTGCTTTTTGGCTTCCGGCTCCGGCAGCTCCGTGCGGACCAGGATCGCGTCCACTCCCAGTGTTTCGATGTCCGTCCAGGGGATGACCAGAGTCTCGTCCCGGCCCAGCAGCCCAAACAGATGAGGCTGCCCGAACAGCAGCAGGCTTTTGACCTGCGCCGTTGCCGGATCAAGCTCCAGATCATCGGCGCGGCCAAGGCAGGCCCCGTTGCTCAGCTGAACGATCTCCTTTGTGCACAGCTCCCGGAATTTCATCGTGCTCCCCTCCCCGCAGTTTGCCTGTTTCATCCTATGCGGCGGCACAGTGCTTGATGCAGGGCGGGCAGTTGTGCTATACTGTGGGCAGAATCTTTCTGGCAGAAACATCCATACAGAATTGAGGAAACAGCGATGTATAAAAATATCATCTTTGATCTGGGCGGTGTCATGGTGGATTTCGACCCCAAGACCTATCTGGTAGACCGCTTCTGCAATGCCGAGGTAGAGGAACAGGTCTCCCAGCTGACTTTTGAAAGCGAGGAGTGGAAGCTGCTGGATGCAGGGCTTATCACCCGCTCCGAGGCCAACCTGCGGATGCTGGCCCGCGCAAAGGAATATGGCCGCGCGTTTGAGGTGCAGGGCGTGCTGGACGATTGGATGCATATCCTCCGCCCCCGCCGTCGGATGCAGGAGCTGGTGCGGAAACTCAAGAGCCGTGGCTACTGCGTCTATTACCTGAGCAATATCCCCGAGGATGTGCTGGATTTTCTGACCGAGCGCGACCTCAAGGGCCTGTTCGACGGCGGCGTGGCCTCCTGCGAGGTACACATCAACAAGCCTGACCCGCGCATCTATAAGGCCCTGCTGGACAAATACCAGCTCAAGGCCGGGGAAAGTGTTTTCATTGATGACCGGCTGGAGAATGTACAGGCCGCTTTCCGTCTGGGCTTTGCCGGCATCCAGATGAAGGACAGCGTCGGCACACTGGTGCGCAGCCTTGCTACCTGCAGTGTGGCAATCCACTGAACAACACACAAAAACTCCCCGCTCATGCCCTGTCTGGGGCGCTGGGCGGGGAGTTTTCTGCCATTACAGATTATTTCTTTTCGTAATTCTGGCAGAAGTGCGGGGTCTCCACCTGCTGGGTGGTGCAGGAGCAGTGCTCTGTCACTTTGATCTGGGGCAGATCACACTTGCAGCTCTGCACATTGTGACGGCACTCGCAGACATCGCAGGTCACACCTGTGTTTTCCATTTCTATCGCCTCCTTGGCTCTAGGTTGCCCCGGCTTCAGGCGATTATACATGGCTGCTTATTTTCCTGCGTTTGCTTCACGCCTTGCCTTCATTGTCACGATCACATGCTTGATGGAGAGAACGGGATGCACCGGCAGCATTCTGGGCCCGGCCCAGCGCATGACAGTGCGGATCTTTTCCCGCATCTCCGGCTGATAGCAATGCACCTTGCAGGCCGAGCAAAAGGTCTTGGTCTCCATAAAGGGGCAGTGCTCAATGCGGGCCAGCGCATAATCATGCAGCTGCTGGCATTCCGGGCAGAGACTGCCCCTGAGGGTGTGATGCTGCTTGCGGCAGTAGAGCGCGATCATCTCACTGACAAGCATTTTTTCGTCGGAACGCTTCTTTGCCAGGTCTTCCGGGGTGGTTTTGGACATTGGGACTGTTCCTCCTGCATTTTTTCCTTGCGGGCCATCCGCAGAGCCGCGCAACGCACCGCGTGACGCAAAACTGCGAAACAGGCCGTAATTCCAACAGCAACAGCCATTTCCATACACACCACCTTTCCTAAAAAGCAAAGCAGCAGGAGACCGGGTTCAGCCCCTGTTGTTCCCCTGCTGCTCTCAGGTTCGCTTGTCCGGCAAATGGGTTGCTGCGCAACTTTTAGAGTTTAACACAGCAAACCCCATTTGTCAAATTTTGCAATGTGCTTCTCATCCGGTCACCACGCTGCCAGATCTGCACCCAGCTTGCGGCAGGCAGCCTGAACATCCTCATCCGGTGCCTCGTTGCAGATCAGACCCTCACCGTTGAGCACCTGTGCGCCATCACCCTGTGCACGCTCGACCCAGTCGCGCATCCACTGGCCGTCGCCCCAGCCATAAGAGCCGAACAGAGCGATCTTCTTGCCGTTCAGGGAGCCCTCCAGATCGGAGAACATCGGCTCAAACTCGCTCTCTTCCAGCTGCTCTGCGCCCATTGCGGGGCAGCCAAATGCAACTGCATCAAACTCTGCCAGCTTTGCGGCGTTCATTTCGCCACAGGGAACGATGGTGCCGTTTGCACCCTCTGCCACGCAGTTTGCCATGGTCTCCGTGTTGCCGGTTGCGCTCCAGAATACGACTGCTACTTTGCTCATAAAGAAGAACCTCTCTTTCAATTTTGGTTAGTATATTCTAACTTTTATCTTCAAGAAATTGCTCTGCCTGACATAAGACAGAGCAATTTGGTTAGGCTTTTCTAACCATCAAAAGAATACCACAGGGCGGGCTCCTTGTCAAGAACCTTTTGCAGAATTTTTCAGAGCGCTCCTCCACCCCGGCGCAACAACAGGAACACCACCGTCAGCACGCCGTAGATCACCGGCTGGTGAAGCAGATATAGCATCAGCGAGTTTCGCCCCAGCCACCCCAGCGGCGGGCAAACCGAACGACGCAGCGGACGGAGACTCTGCGCTGTTCGCTCTGCCAGATGATACAGGTAAAAACCAGCCCAGAACAGGAAGAGCCACGGGGTCAGTGGGAAGTAATCCGTAGAGAAGAAGCCAAAGGGATAAAACCCCAGATAGGCCGTGAAGTAGTTGGCGTAGAGAAAACCCGGCAGTGTGATGAGCCAATGGCCCAGCTGCAAATAGCCATCGGCTGCATAGCGGGTGAAGTAAAACAGAAACATGCTCCCTGCAAGGCCGACCACCGGGGGCACCTTTTCCATCCACTTTTCCAGCAGTCCTGTGATGATCATAGCCGAGCCCAGCAGGGTCAACACGCCGAACCAGACAGCATCCGCAGGCATGAAGATCAGCGTGACCGCCGTGACAAGTGCGCCGCACCCAAACACCACCGCGCCTCGTTTGACCGGGTGGCGGCCAGCGGCAGACAGAAGCCGGATAGCAAGATGAACACCCAGCAGATGGATTGCTGCCACAGTTCTCCCTGCCAGCTGCCATACCACGGTGCACGCACACCAAACAGATAGACCAGGTCCCACATGCCATGGTAAAGCATCATGCTGATCAGGTCCAGTCCGCGCAGCTCGTCCAGCAGCGCACAGCGTGTGGAAGTTGATTTCATAAGACTTCCCCTTTTCGGAATGTTTTTTCCATTGTACGCCCTGCCATGGATCCCGTCAAGCAAAAAAAGCTGCCGTGCAGCTTTGGAACCGCACGGCAGCTTTATGATAACAGGTTCAGAAAAATGCAGGAATTACAGCTCCACGTTGAAGTAGCGCTTCAGCAGGCCCTCGAAGCCGCGGCCATGGCGAGCCTCGTCCTTTGCCATCTCATGGACGGTATCGTGGATCGCATCCAGATTCAGGGCCTTTGCCTTCTTGGCCAGGTCCATCTTGCCGGAGCATGCGCCGCACTCAGCCTCAGCACGCATCATCAGGTTCTTCTTGGTGCTGTCGGTCACGACCTCACCCAGCAGCTCGGCGAAACGGGATGCGTGGTCAGCCTCTTCGTAGGCATAGCGCTTGTAAGCCTCAGCGATCTCGGGGTAGCCCTCGCGCTCAGCCACACGGGCCATGGCCAGGTACATGCCGACCTCGCTGCACTCACCCTCAAAGTTTGCGCGCAGACCGTCAACGATCTCCTGAGGCACACCCTCAGCCTTGCCGATGCCGACCACATGCTCGGTCACATAGGTGTTGCCGGTCTTTTCGACAAATGCGGATGCAGGAGCCTTGCAGACAGGGCACTGCTCAGGGATAGAGCCTTCAGCGATATAACCACAGACGGTGCAAACATACTTTTTCATAAGAATATCCTCCATTGTTTTTCATTATGATCTTGGCCTCCCCTCTGGTACAGGGGGCCTTGCTTCTGAGCCTATTATAGCAATGATTCCTAGATTAGTCAAGACTAATTTTAAGAATTATTCCTATTTATTTTTAGACCTGCAGGTTGCCGCTGCTCGGAGCATCGGAACCGTTGGCAGCATCAAACTCGTAATCATTGCCGGGGAGGATGGCGTTGAGCAGGATGCCCACGATAGCAGCAATGGCCAGGCCGGACAGGTTGATGGAGACACCGCCCACAGCGAAGGTCAGACCGCCCACAGAGTTGAAGCCCAACGCACAGACCAGGATGACAGCGGCAACGATCAGGTTGCGGCTGTTGGTAAAGTCCACACGGTTCTCGACCACATTGCGGACACCGATCGCGGAGATCATGCCGTACAGCACAAAGCTGATGCCGCCAATGATGCCGGTGGGGATGGTGTTGATAACGGCCTCAAACTTGGGGCTGAAGCTCAGGATCACAGCCATCACAGCGGCAATGCGGATGACGAGCGGGTCGTAGATGCGGCTCAGGGCCAGAACACCGGTGTTCTCACCGTAGGTAGTATTGGCGGGGCCGCCCAGCAGACCGGCCATGGCAGTGGCAAGGCCGTCGCCCATCAGGGTGCGGTTCAGGCCGGGATCATTGATATAGTTGTGGCCGACCGTAGCGCTGATGGCAGCGATATCGCCCACATGCTCCATCATGGTTGCCAGCGCAATGGGGATGATGGTGAACATTGCGCTGATGAACTCAGGGCTGCCGTCGATGGCAAACAGACCCATGGCACTCTTGTGCAGGGGGATGCCGAACCAGTCGGCAGCAGCAATGGCCTCAAAGTTGACTGCACCAGTGACCAGAGCCACAGCATAGGAGACCAGCACACCGATCAGGATGGGCAGGATCTTGACCATGCCCTTGCCCCAGATGTTGCAGACAATAACGGTGCCCAGGGCCACAAAAGCCAGCAGCCAGTTGGACTCGCAGTTGGTGATGGCGGAGGGGGCCAGGATCAGACCAATGGAGATGATGATGGGGCCTGTGACCACCGGCGGGAAGAATTTCATAATGCGGCGGATGCCAAAGGTGGAGATGAGCAGGCTGACCAGCAGGTACAGAATGCCGGACAGTGCCACGCCTGCGCAGGCGTAGGGCAGCATTTTGGTATTGACAACGGTCAGGTTGCCGTCTGCGTCAGCCAGCATGGGGGCTACAATGGAAAAACCGCCCAGGTAGGCAAACGAGGAGCCAAGGAAGGCCGGGACCTTGCCCTTGGTGACAAGGTGGAACAGCAGGGTGCCCAGACCGGCACAGAGCAGAGTGGTGGAAACGCTCAGGCCGGTGAGCAGGGGCACCAGCACAGTTGCGCCGAACATGGCAAACATGTGCTGCACGCCCAGGACCAGCATCCGTCCGGTGCCGAGCTGCCGGGCATCGTAAATGCCCTTGGAGTAATCGATCTTTTCACTCATAGAGAAGTTCTCCTTTCATCGCTGCCCAAAAAAAGAGGCATTGCCGCAGCAACGGCAGTGCCTCAATCTTCTGGAGCAGATTCAAAAAACGGGACCGGAAGGCAAAACACGCGCTCCGCAAAGTCGAACGAAACATTTTGCTCTCCCCTTCCCTGTCTGACTTTATAAAGTATACCAGAAACCCTGCCCGGATGCAATCCGTTTGCCGCAGTTTCCCTCAGCTTTTTGGCCGGACATCTTGAAATATGCCCCTGTCCGCACTATAATATAACCTATTGAATTGATTTGTATTTCAAGAGGAATGTTATGATCTATCTGGATTATTCTGCAAACACCCCGGTGGATGCGCGGGTGTTGGAGCAGTTCTGTGCCGTGGAGCGCCGCTGCATCGGCAACGCCAACTCTCACCACCAGGCAGGCTCTGCCGCCAAGGCAGAGATCGATGCTGCCACCATCAAAATCGCCTCCCTGCTGGGCGTTCAGCCAGCAGAGATCATCTATACCTCCGGTGCCAGCGAGGCCAACAACTTTGCTTTAAAGGGGCTGGCCCGTCTCTCCCGCCATGCGGGCAGGCACATCATCTCCACTCCGCTGGAACATTCTTCGGTCAGCGGCACCCTGACGGCATTACAGGAGCAGGGGTATGAGATCGACCTGCTGGACGTGAAGCAGGACGGCACCGTGGATCTTGAGCACCTGAAGGATCTGCTTCGCCCGGATACCATCTGCGTTGCCGTAACGCTGGTGGACAGTGAACTGGGCGTGGTGCAGCCTGTACAGGAGATTGCCGCCATCCTGAAAGCATACCCTCACTGTCACCTGCATGTGGATGCGACCCAGGCTGTGGGCAAGATCCCCGTTTCTTTTGAGGGCGTGGATACCATGAGCCTGACGGCCCACAAATTCTACGGACTGAACGGCATCGGCCTGCTGATCAAGCGGCGGAATCTGGCGCTGGAGCCTCTCATCCATGGCGGCGAGAGCACCACCATCTACCGCAGCGGCACCCCCACTGTGGCGCTGGCCTCCTCGCTGGCCTGTGCGCTTGATCTCGCCGTCACTGACCTGCCCGGACGCGTTGGCCATGTGGCAAAACTGAATGCAGAGCTCCGCGCCGCCCTCAGCACATATCCGCTGGTGCGCATCAACAGCCCGGAACACGCCATCCCTCATGTGCTGAATCTGAGCGTCCGTAATGTCAAGGGCACCGTGTTCCAGCGGGAGCTGGATGCCAAAGGGGTCTGCGTCTCGGTCAAGTCAGCCTGCTCGTCGGATGGTCTGCCTTCGCGTGCGGTGTTTGCGGTCAGCCGCGACCGCCGCAACGCACTGTCCTCCTGGCGCATCAGCCTGAGCCATCTGACTACCGAGGACGAGATCAAAGCCTTTTTGCAGGCGTTCGATGTCTGCTACCGTGAGCTGACCGCCCTACATTAAATAAAAAGAGGAACCAACATGAAACGCGAGCTTGAACCTTATCAGATGATCGAACGCAGTATCATCAAGAAATACCGCAAGGAGCTGTGGACCCCCTTTATCGTGGCGGTAAAGCGCTACGAGCTGGTACAGGAGGGCGACAAGATCGCCGTCTGCATCTCGGGCGGCAAAGACTCCATGCTGATGGCAAAGCTGATGCAGGAGCTGCAGAAGCACAGCGATGTTCCCTTTGAGCTGGTCTTTCTGGTGATGGACCCCGGCTACAATGAGATCAACCGCCAGAAGATCGAGTCCAATGCCGAACTGCTGCACATTCCGGTGACCATCTTCGAGAGCAACATCTTTTCCGTTGCCAACAACACCGAAAAGAACCCCTGCTACCTCTGTGCCCGGATGCGGCGCGGCCACCTGTACAGCAAGGCCAAGGAGCTGGGATGCAATAAGATCGCGCTGGGCCACCACTTCAACGATGTCATTGAGACGACCGTGATGAGCATGTTCTACGGCTCCCAGATGCAGGCCATGCCGCCCAAGCTCCACAGCACCAGCTTCCCCGGCATGACCCTGATCCGCCCCATGTACTGCATCCGGGAAGAAGATATCCTGGCCTGGAAGCGCTACAATGATCTGGAATTCATCCAGTGCGCCTGCCGCTTTACCGAGAACTGCACCATGTGCGACAACGGCGGCGGTGGTTCCAAGCGGCAGGAGATCAAGCTCCTGCTCCGCCGCCTGAAGCGCGACAATCCCAATATCGAAAACAGCATCTTCCGCAGCATCCACAATGTTGCCATTGATACCATGCCGGGCTATCGATCCGAGGGTGTGGATCACAGCTTCCTGGAACGATTCAATGCTATGGAAAACCACTGAGCTGCATCCGGCATTCCTGCCTGCGCCGAATTACACTTTGTACGCGATACAACAGTAAAAAATCCCCCTCAGCTTACGCTGAAGGGGATTTTTCATGCCACCGGCGGGGCTTGAACCCGCACTCTGTCTCCAGAAAGGGATTTTAAGTCCCTCGTGTCTGCCAATTTCACCACAGTGGCGCATAGAAACCCGGCTTACAAAGCCCTGCTGCTCTGGACATTCACAGAGAGCCGGGAATAACAGGTGATGAGGTAAACATTTATCACAAGTCCGTCGTTACGGAGTTGCAAACATGTATCAAAACATGTAAGATTCACACAACGGCTATTATAATACAATAGAAACCCTGCTTTGTCAAGTTACACCTTTCCGCCATGCAGTTCCGAATACATCTTGGCGCGGCACTCGGCCACAGCGGGGGTCATATTGACATAGTGCTTATGCGGCATCTCGATGCGCAGCTCGGTCTCCCAGGTCTCTTCGGTCAGCTGCTTTGCGATATAGGCCTTTTTCTCGGCAATCCCGGGCAGTTCGATGGCCAGCTCACCGTTCAGGATATGGGGCACCAGCAGCCGCTTGACCTTGGTGGGGGTGATGGTGATGGTGCGCTCGATGGCATCCGGGTCAAGATTGACCATCTTTACCGGTTTGCCCGCTTCGATGACCTCGCCATCCATGGCGATCAGATCGCACTGGGCCTGACCATTTTCATCGTAGAGCCGCCAGGGCATTTTCTTGCCCGGGATGATGGCCTTGCTGGCAGAATCCGAGCACTTCATCTTGGGCTGATAGGTGCCATCCGGCAGCTTGACCGCCACCAGTTTATACACGCCGCCGAACACAGGGTCAGAAGCGGAGGTGATGAGATTCTCGCCCACGCCGTAGGAATCAAAATGAGCGTGCTCATAGAGCTCCATGTTGGCGATCTTCCGCTCGTCCAGGCCATTGGAGGCCACCAGCTTGATATAGGGCTTGCCTGCGGCATCCAGTGCCTTACGCAGGCGCTTGGAGCCACGGGCCAGATCACCGGAATCGATACGGGCACTCTTGACGCGGCGGTTGGGGTCATTGGGGTACTTCTCGATCAGGTAGTCGTCCAGCTTGATGAGGTTGGGCAGGCCGCTCTCCATGATGTTGTAGGTATCCAGCAGCAGGCTGACGGAATCCGGGTAGGTATCCGCAAAGGCCTTGAAGGCATCAAACTCCGTCGGGAAGAACTCGATGAAGCTGTGTGCCACGGTGCCAACCGCCTTGACCTCAGAGCCATACTTCATCTCAGCCAGGCAGTTGGCAGTGCCGATGCAGCCGCCCAGAACAGCGGCATACGCACCATCATTGCCTGCGCTCTCGCCCTGTGCGCGGCGGGTGCCAAACTCCATGACGCTGCGGGGCGTATGGGTGTTCAGGCCGGTCACACGGGTCGCCTTGGTGGTGATCAGGCTGTGGAAGTTCATCGTCTGCAGCAGGTAGGTCTCGATCAGGATCGCACCCACCAGGTCGCACTCAATGCGGACCATCTGCACATGGGGGTAGCAAACCGTACCCTCGGGCAGAGCGTACATATCACCCTTCCACTTGTAGGTGCGCAGATACTCGCAGAATTCCTCGCTCATACCCTTGGTGCGCAGCCAGCGGATATCCTGCTCGTTGAAGTGATAATTCAGCAGGAACCGGGTCAGCTTGTGTTGGCCTGCGCTAATGGAGTAACCCATGTTGTCCGGGTTCTTGCGGAAGAACATATCGAACACAAGGGTGGTATTCTTAAAGCCGTGCAGGAACAGGCAGTTTGCCATCGTGAATTCGTAGAAATCCACCACCATGGCAGGGTTATCATAATCTTCGTCCGGAATGTACGGAACAACTTTGATCTCGTCCATGAAAAGTTTCCTCTCCTTGTACTTCGCAGCAGCGAAAAAGCCTTGCCGCTGCTGAAAAAACAGCCCCTTCTCCCCTACCTTTGTTCCGGCAGTGCGTGGGCCTGCACCCTGTCTTGACAGGACGTTTGTACCATGATAGCATCTTTGCCGCCCGGGTGCAAGGGCTTTTGTAAATTTCCTGCGTGCAGAAAGAAAAATCTTTTTTCGGTACTGCCAAAAGGGCCGCCCCCGAAAGCTCCGGGAGCGGCCCTGCAAGCCTGTTCAGGCTCAGCCGTTTATAATATTGGGGGTCGCATTTTTCAGCACAACGTCATGGCTGCCGCCCTCCACGATGGAGGTGGAGGAAACCACAGTCAGCTTGGCCTTCTGCTGCAGCTCGGGGATGGAGAGTGCGCCGCAGTTGCACATGGTGCTCTTGACCTTGTACAGGGTGGTCTGGACACCATCGGCCAGAGGACCTGCGTAAGGCACATAGCTGTCCACGCCTTCCTCAAAGCTCAGCTTGGTGGAACCGCCCAGGTCATAACGCTGCCAGTTGCGGGCACGGTTGGAGCCCTCGCCCCAGTACTCCTTCATATACTGGCCATTGATGCGCACCTTGTTCGTGGGGCTCTCGTCAAAGCGTGCGAAGTAGCGGCCCAGCATGACAAAATCAGCGCCCATGGCCAGAGCCAGAGTGATATGATAATCGTGGACGATGCCGCCATCGGAGCAGATAGGCACATAGATGCCGGTCTCCTTGTAGTACTCGTCACGGGCCTTTGCGACCTCGATGACTGCGGTGGCCTGACCACGGCCGATGCCCTTGGTCTCACGGGTAATGCAGATGGAACCGCCGCCAATGCCGATCTTGACGAAGTCTGCACCGGCCTTTGCCAAGAAACGGAAGCCCTCGGCATCCACAACGTTGCCTGCGCCCACCTTCACGGTATCGCCGTAGTGCTCACGAATCCAGGCGATGGTACGGCTCTGCCACTCGGAGTAGCCCTCGGAGGAGTCGATGCAGAGCACATCCACGCCAGCCTCGACCAGTGCGGGAACGCGCTGGGCATAATCGCGGGTGTTGATGCCGGCACCGACCACATAGCTCTTGTTGGCATCCAGCAGCTCGTTGACGTTCTTCTTGTGGGAATCGTAGTCCTTGCGGAACACGAAGTATTTCAGGTTGCCCTCAGCATCCACCAGCGGCAGCGTGTTGATCTTGTTGTCCCAGATGATGTTGTTGCAGTCGTGCAGGGAGGTATTCTCCGGTGCGGTGACCAGCTTCTCGATGGGAGTCATAAAGGTGGTAACGGAAGCATCATCGGGGGTGTGATTGACGCGGTAATCACGGGAGGCCACAATGCCCATCAGCTTGCCGTGAGGAGTGCCATCGGCAGTAATAGCGATGGTGGAGTGGCCGGTGCGGGCCTTGAGTTCCAGCACATCGTGCAGGGTGGCGGTGGGAGCCAGGTTGGAATCGGAGACCACATAACCGGCCTTATAGCTCTTGACGCGGCGCACCATGGCAGCCTCGTTCTCAATGCTCTGGGAGCCGTAGATGAAGGACACACCGCCCTCACGTGCCAGTGCAATGGCCAGCTTATCGCCGGAGACCGACTGCATGATGGCACTGATCATGGGGATGTTCATTTCCAGCGGGCAGGCCTCTTCCCCCTTGCGGTACTTGACCAGCGGGGTCTTCAGGCTGACTGCCGTGGGGACATTCTCTGCAGAGGAATAACCCGGAACCAGCAGGTACTCGCCAAAGGTGCGGGAAGGTTCTTCATAGAAATAAGCCATACTCTAAACTCCTTTTTTCTTAACGCATCAACAACGGGCCAGCATCAAAATAATTCATGTTTGCTGCTTATAAATTGATTGACTATACTTTACCACAAACCCCGTCAGAATACAAACCCCAGTGGCAACAAACTTTAGAACTGTCCTTTGCGGAAAAACAGTAAAATTGACCACCAAAAACGTGCAAGGTCATACTTTTCCGCCTGACAGGCCGGTTTTCTGACACAAAGTAGAATGCAAAAAAGTCCGCACCGGAAAACCGGACGGACTTTTTTGCACACGAAGCGAGATACCGCCTGTGCGGTACAGTGCCGACAGCTGTGAAGGAGAACAGCCGGAGGAGGAGAAGGCCCTGCACCCGATATCTCTTATTCAACAAGAAGAAAAAGATTTCAGTCTCAAAAGCGCTCATCGCTTTCTGTAATCATATTGTAACTCTTTTGTTTCCGTTTTGCAAGACCTTTTTCGCGAATTTTGTAACATAATTGTAATTTTTCCGGATTTATTTTGTAAATTCTAGGTAGCATTCAAACGCGGCGTGCTCTTCGCGGCGGCCCACCACATACCAGCCATCGGCCGAGGGCGCATAAAACACCTCGACCTGACTGCCCAGCGGGATCTCCCGGTGGTACTTGACGGAGACGAATTTCAACGGCCCGCCTTTGACCACCTCCAGCGGCAGGGCATCACAGGCGATGTCCAGATAGCAGGCGTTGTTCACATGGCCGTTCAGGTCGCACAGGGAGTAACTGGCTGTCCGGCTGCCCGCACAGGTCAGTTCCTTTGCTTTGTGCACCAGCTGGGGCAGCTCCCCTTCCAGATCCTCGTTCCCGTAACCGGGCGTATGCCAGGAGGGCTGGCGCAGGATGCACTCACGATCGGTATCCACCACGATCCACCGGCTGTCGATCAGAGCACACTCCTTCCCTGCTTCGTCCAGAATGCGGGTCAGCCGCTTCATCGAACCCTTCTTGCACGGCTCACAGGCGGTAACAAATGTCAGCTTTTCGGCGCGCAGGGGCATCCGGGTAATCTGTGCCGCCTGCTTGCCCACCAGAAACGCCGTGTGGTGTGCTTTGAAAAAAGCATCATCCATGCCGTAGGCGCGGGCGTGGTCTGCCGCAGCCTGCTCCACATAGCGGAACAGGGCGCTGGGCTTGATCATCCGGCGGAAGTCGCCGTCTGCGTTCAGAACGGTTGTATGATAGGTATATTGATTCATACGTTTCCTTTCCAAAAGAGGACCCTCTCCGTCATTGCTTCGCATTGCCAGAGGCTTTGACGGAGAGGGCCCTTTCTTCTCAATACTGATTCCGGGTCTTTTTGCGCAGCTTGCGCCAGATGTTGAAGCAGGCCAGCGCTACCATGGCAAGCAGCAGCAGCAGGAACACAACGCCGCTGCCGCCCTCATTGTAGCTCTTCATCTCGCTCCACTTTACATCGAGCTCGTTGTTGACCTCATCGCTCAGGGCGGTGAACACCTTTTCCTTGGCTTCCACTTCCTCAGAGGGGTATGCGATCTCGCTGTACTTCAGGTCCTCGTCCAGGATATCCCACACCTTCTGCATAGGGGTGGTGTAGCCGATATACTCCGCATTGGCCTTTCCGATGTCCGGCTCGCACATGAAGTTGATGAACATCTCCGCAGCTTCCTTGTGCTCACTGGTGGCAGGCACCGCCATGCAGTCCACCGACAGCACACTGCCCTCCTCCGGGAACACCCAGGCCAGATCCGGGTTATCATCGATCATGGTGATGGCATCGCCGGAGTAGTACACGCCGATGGCTGCCTCGCCGCCGATCATCTTATCAAAGATCTCATCCATAACGTAGGCCTGCACCAGCGGTTTTTGCGCTTTCAGGGTCTCCACCACCTCGTCCACCTCTTCCGGGGTCTCGGGGTTGATGCTGGTGCCATTCTTGAACGCCGCAATGGCGTAGGCATCACGGCTGTTGTTGAACATCAGGATGTTGCCCGCGTACTGCTCGTCCCACAGGTCAGCCCATTTGGTGGGGGCATTCTCCACCATGGTGGTGTTGTAGATGATGCCGGTGGTACAGAGCATATAGGGCACGGTATAGGCGTTGGTGGGGTCATAATCCGGATCACGGTAGACCGCATCGATGTTCTGGGAGTTGGGGATGTTGCTGTAATCCAGCGGTGCAAGCATCCCCTCGGCAATCATCTTTGCCACCATGTAATCCGAAGGGATGACCACATCGTAGTTGGCCGCACCGGATTTCAGTTTGGCGTACATGGACTCGTTGGAATCAAAGGTGGTGTAGTTGACCTTGATGCCGGTAAGCTTCTCGAAGGCGGCCACCACATCCACGCTGTCATCGGAGCCGTTGGAGATGTATTCGCCCCAGTTGTAAACGTTGAGGGTGAGATTCTGGCCCTGAAAGCGGGTCCAGTCGTAATCGTCCGAGACCGAAACGTCCTCGGTCACCTCAATGGTTCCGGCGGCAAAGGCGGGCGCAGCACAGCAGAACGCCATGGCCAGCGTCAGCAGCAGAACAGCAAAACGTTTCATTTTACGTCCTCCCCTCTCAGTGCCTTCTGATCCCGGCGGTACTCCCGGCTCTCCATGGCATTGGAGATGAGGATGATGGTCAGGATCACCACAAACATGATGGTGGACAGAGCGTAGATCTCCGGGCTGACCTTTTTTCGGGTCATGGAATAGATGGCAATGGGCAGGGTCTCCACCGTGCCGCAGTTGAAATAGGAGATCATAAAATCATCGATGGAGTAGGTCAGGCAGATGAGGAAGGCCGACAGGATGGCCGGGCTGATCTCAGGCAGGATGACTTTGAAGAACGCCTGCCTGGGGTCGCAGCCCAGATCCAGAGCTGCCTCATACAGTTTGATGTCCAGCTGCCTGAGCTTGGGGGTCACGTTGAAGATGACATAGGGCACATTGAAGGCGATATGCGCGATCAGCAGCGTGGGCATTCCCATGATGGTGTCGGGCAGCCAGGAGACTCCCTCGGCAAAGCGCTGGTAAGCCACGAACAGCAGCATCAGGGAGATGCCGGTGATGATCTCCGGGTTGACCACCGGGATATAGGTGATGTTGGTGACGACAAGGCGGCTCCCGCGGCCCATGGACGCAATGCCCAGACTTGCCGCTGTACCCAGCACAGTGGCAATGACCGCAGAGATCAGAGCCACTTCCAGCGAGACCAGCAGCGCATGCAGGATGGAGGAGTTGTGCAGCAGGCTGGAGTACCACTTGAGGGTAAAGCCGGTGAAGAGCGAATAGCCCTTGGACTGGTTGAAGCTGAATACGATCATGTATGCAATGGGCAGGTACATGAAGCAGAAAAACAGCACGATATAGACGCGCTGCATCAGGCGCAGATGTTTCGTTTTCATCAGGACACGCCCTCCATTTCATCTTCATCAAAGCTGGAGGTGAAGCTCATGCACAGCAGCACAATGATCATCAGCACAAGGCTCATGGCAGAACCCACGTTCAGGTTGTAGCTGTTGCCAAGGAACTGCATCTCGATCAGATCGCCAATGAGCAGGTTGGAGCCGCCGCCCAGCATACGGCTGATAACAAAGGTGGACACCGCCGGGACGAACACCATGGTGATGCCGGTGCTGATGCCGGGCACGCTCATGGGAATGAGCACCCGGAGAAGGGTCTTGGTGGTGGAAGCGCCCAGATCCTGCGCAGCTTCCACCAGGCTCTGGTCGATCTTGGTCATGCTGGTGTACAGCGGCAGGATCATATAGGGCACATAGTTATACACCATGCCCAGCACCACCGCACCGGAGGTGTTGAGCATATTGAAGGGGCCAAGGCCGAACACGCCCAGAACGGCGTTCACCGGGCCGTTGATGCTGAGCAGTCCCATCCATGCATAGGTGCGCAGCAGGAAGTTCATCCACATGGGCAGCATGACCAGCATGAGCATGATGTGCTGCTTGTTCACCCGCAGGCGGGAAAGAAAATAGCCCACCGGGAACGCAATGACCAGACAAATGACCGTGGCAATGAGGGCCAGCAGCAGGCTGCGGGCAAACACCGAGCCGTAGCCGCTGATGGAGGTGAGGTTATCCAGCGTGAAAGCTCCGTTTGCATCCGTAAATGCATAGTACACCACGATGATCAAAGGCACCACTGTGAACAGCGTCATCCATACAAAGTACGGATAGGCCAGCTTTTTATCGTAAATCTTCATCATTGCGGCTCACCCCTCTGAACGCGCCATAATGTGGATCTCGTTGGGGCCGATGCGCATACCAATGGTCTCACCGGGGGTGCAGGCGCGGGTGGAGTGGATCAGCCACTCACGGCCCTCGCACTCAACGTGCATCTCAAAGTGAACGCCCTTGAAGATGACATCATTGACCACGCCCACCAGCTGACCCTCCACGGGGCTGACCACTTCAATGTCCTCGGGGCGGATCACCACCTGTACGCTCTGTTCCCGGGCAAAGCCGCGGTCCACGCAGGGGAACTGCACACCCGAGAAGGAGACCAGGAAGTCGCGGTGCATCACGCCATCCACAATGTTGGAATCGCCGATAAAGTCCGCCACAAAGGCATTTTTAGGCTCGTTGTAGATATCCTCGGGGGTACCGATCTGCTGCACCTTTCCGCCGTTCATCACAACAACGGTATCGGACATGGTCAGGGCCTCTTCCTGATCGTGGGTAACATAAATAAAGGTGATGTTCATCTCACGCTGCAGGCGCTTGAGCTCCAGCTGCATCTCCTTGCGGAGCTTGAGGTCCAGTGCACCCAGAGGCTCGTCCAGCAGCAGGATCTCAGGCTCGTTGACCAGACTGCGGGCAATGGCAACACGCTGCTGCTGGCCGCCGGACATCTGGCCGATGCTGCGGCGCTCAAAGCCCTTCAGGCCGACCACTTCCAGCATATCGCGCACCTTGCGGCGGATGGTCTCTTCGTCCATCTTCTTCAGGCGCAGGCCAAAGGCCACATTCTCAAACACGTTCAGGTGCGGGAACAGCGCGTACTTCTGGAACACGGTATTCACCGGACGCTTATAGGGGGGCACGCCAGTAATATCCTGGCCCTTCAGCAGCACCTGACCCGCGTTGGGTTCCAGGAAGCCTGCGATCAGGCGCAGGGTGGTGGTCTTGCCGCAGCCGGAAGAACCCAGCAGCGTTACGAACTCTTTGTCATGGATGTCCAGGTTCAGCCCATCCAGAATGCGCTGACCGTCAAATTCCACCACGATATCGCGCAGTGAAACGATCACCGAGTTGTCCATTTTTTTACTTTTCCTCCTTAAACTCAGATACGAAAAAAGACAGGGCATCCACCCCATCCTTCGTACCAGGGCGACCCAGCCCCGCACAACATCCATGACATCCGTAATATTGTGCAGTTATTCTGCCCTGTCATCGCCTATCATAAACAATCCGAACTGAAATGTCAATCACTCTGTCGAGGTTTGCCGAAACTTTACATCCGGCGCAAAAAAAAATCCCGCGCTGTACCAAGAATTCGCACAGCGCGGGAGAGGAACGTTTTATTCTGCTTTCAGCTGATCCGCAGGGCACAAAAGCGCGCTCACCACACTGGCATCCACCGTATAAACGGAGCTGTCGCCTTCCACCATCAGGTAGCAGCCGTCTGTCCCCATGGCATAGGTCAGATTTATTGTGCCATCGGCTGTGGTGACCTCTGCCGTGACCAGCGGGGCCTCAAAACCATACGCCGCCGGGTCGGCATCTGCTGCCTGTGCCGAGACATAGGTGCAGAGCGCCGAGAGGATGGCATCCACCTTTGTCTCGTCGAGGTCTGCGGCGGTGTCCCCTGCCAGCCGCCAGACAGTCTGGTAGGCGTTGCTGCCGCTCTCTGCCGCAGGCTCCGAGTTTGCTTTCAGGGTCACGGTCTCACCATCGGCCAGTGTATAAGAGACAGCTTCGATCTCCGAGGCCGTCAGCCCCGCCGGGTTGAAGGCACCGAATAGCTCCGCCCTGGTCAACTCAAAGCAGGCGGCTTTGGTCCCCGATACCGTATAAATGACATCGCTGTTATTCTTGCGGACATAGAGATCCCCTGTCATGGTATTGCTGGCCCCGAAGGTATAGGTGTCCGTTTCGCCCGCTGCCGTCACCTCTATGGTCAGCGCAGGCTCCGCAAAGCCGTAGTCCTCCCCTGCCTGCGGGCTCAGCTCCCGCTTTGCGCTCAAAGAGGAAAGCGCGGTGAGCATTGTGTTGCAGGCAGAGGTGTCCAGATGGTAAGCGGGATCTTCAGCCAGCGTCCAGCCATCGGCGGTATAGAGCAGGGTGTTCGTCTCACCCTGATAGTGGAGCACGATCTGCGTCAGGTCATTGCCCGAAACTGCCGCCAGCGGAATGGTTCCATCTGCGGCCGCACTGGCAGCCTGTTCTTCCCGGGCATTCCGCAGCGTCAGCAGGGCAAACACGCCGCCTGCCAGCAGGATGAGGAAAAGCAGCACCCCGAGGGTACGCTGTTTTGCTTTCATGGACAGGTCCTCACTTTCTGCGCCGCAGCACGACCACCACGGCACCCACAGCCAGCAGGGCCGCAGGCAGAACGATGACAAAGAGCAGGCCCAGCGTAGAGGCAGCAATGCCTGGCACTTCCAACGGAGCTGCTTCCAGTGCCTTGCTGTCGATGAGGACAGCGCTCTCCTGCCCGGCCAGCGAAGCCGCACACCCCTGCAGGAAGGTCACATTGCCCGGGATGACCTGATAGATGCCCTCATTGTCCATATTGCCGCAGTTGACCCAGATGACCTGGGCACCCGTGTCCTCATTGCGGGCGTATGCTGCCAGCGTGAAGGGACCGGCAATGTCGCCGTCCGCCTTCTCGGTGGTGGTCATCTCGTAGCCTTCCGGTTTGCTGTAAGCACTGTCCGAGCTGACCAGAAGAGCATCCGAGACCACATGCTCTGTCTCGGTCAGGGTGATGCCCTGTGCCATCTGCAGCAGAACTCTGCGGCTGGTGTTCACACCGTCCAGCGCGGTGGATTCCTCTGTACTGGCATAATCCGGCAGCAGGTAAAGGGCCGGGTAGCCATTGAGGTAATGGTTGGTGTCGCCCTCCACCACAAGGCCCTCGGTGCGGGTCAGGCCGAACTCGGCCATCACAGCATCCAGATTGGGGGTACTATAATAGGAATCCGTCAGCAGCAGCACACGGCCTCCGTTGCTCAGATAGCTGCGCAGCTGGCCCAGCTCATCCACCAGACTGCCTGCGCCGGAAAAGTCCTGCGCCGGATCGTTGATGACAAGCAGGTCACAGTCCTCGGGGATGGTCTGGGAGAGCAGGTCAAGCGCCGAGACGGTCAGGTTCTGGCTTTCCAGCGCATCGGTCAGGGTGGACGTCAGCGCCTGCTCGCCGTGGTTGGTGGTGTAGTACACATGGCGGCTCTCTCCGCTGGTCAGCTGGTAGATGGCAGAGGTGATCCTGCTTTCACCGTCAAAGGTCACGTTGGCCGCGCCGGTGGCGGCATAATCGCTGTAATCGTAGTCGTAAAGCTCTGCGGCATCCAGCACCTTGCTCTGTTCCCCGCAGACCAGGATCAGCCCACCGGAGGTCAGATCCTGTGCGCCGTACTGGGCCGCAAAGGTCGGGTAGACTGCCGGATCTTTCAGCTCCCAGGTGATATGGCTGCTCTGGGCGGCGTACTTGTCCAGCAGCTTGGAGATGATCTGATCCTCATTGCCGGTCTGGGCCAGATAGTAAATGGTCACATCCTGCGTCAGATCGTCAGCCACCTGTCTGGAGCTCTCGCTCAGGGTGTAGAGCCCCGCCTCGGAGAGATCGAACTCGGTATATCTGGAAGGAATGGCCCGGACAATGAGATTGACCAGCACGGCCAGCACGATCACAGCCGCGGCAATGGCTGCCGACCACACCCCGCTGCGGAACACCCGCCCGTCACCCGAGGAGCTCTGCTTTGCAAAAAGCTTCATCTGTGTCCCCTCCTCTCAGTTCCAGCGGCGCTTCTCAATGTCCTGCGCCGTAAAGAACAGGAACACCGCCGTCACGGTCAGATAATAGACCACGGCAGGGATGGAGAAGCTGTTGTTGACAAAATCCTCAAAGGGTGCAAACAGGCACAAGGCACTCAGCACGGCGCTGAAAGCCTCGGTAAGCCATGCACTGCGGAGCAGAAACAGCCCCGTCAGGCCCAGGCAGAGCGCCGCAAAGGTCAGGCACCCCAGCACAAAGCTGCGGGTGCGCAGACCGGCCGCCAGAGAAGCCGCGCCTGCGATCCCGGTGAACACTGCCAGCGCCACGGCGCTGCCCGCATTGAACATACTGCGCAGGCTGGGCATCAGGTAGGCCAGCAGCAAGGCTGAAAAGCCCGCCACGGCGGCAATGATCTGGTTCTCGGTCAGGCCGGAGAGAAACTCACACAATGCAATGGCCGCACAGCCCAGCAAAAAGTAGCAGAGCAGCCCCGCAAGGTTTGCGAGCAGAGCAGACACGGTGCCGCCCAGCGCCCAGAGGATGAAGATCATCACCGCATCCACAGCGCAGGGCAGAGCGAACACAGCCGCCATGGCAAAGAACTTGCCCAGCACGATGCCCCACACTGAGACCGGGCTGGTGAGCAGCAGCTGATCGGTGCGGCTGTGGCGCTCCTCGGCCAGTGAGCGCATCGCCAGCACCGGGATATAGAGCAGCAGCATGAAAATGGTCTGGTAGAGGGTGTAGTAACTGAAATCCGTCAGGCCATAGATCAGGCACCGGGCCAGAAAATACAGGCCGGAACTCGCCACCAGAAACGCCGTGAGGACGTACCCCAGCATCCCGTGAAAAAAGCTGCGGAATTCCCGCTTGAAAATAGCTGTCATTCTGCGTCCTCCTCTCCGGTTGCTTCTTTCGGTTCACCGTTGGTCAGTTCCAGAAACACCTTTTCCAGGCTCTTGCCATCGGCGGTCAGCTCCTCCAGACTGCCTGCTGCCGCCAGATGCCCTTTGGAAAGGATCAGGATCTGCTGGCAGACTGCCTGCACCTCACTGAGGATATGGCTGGACAGGATAACTGTATGTGCCCGGCCCAGCTCCCGGATGAGCTTGCGGATCTCGATGACCTGTGCCGGGTCCAGGCCGACCGTCGGCTCGTCCAGAATGATGAGCCTGGGACTGCCCAGCAATGCCTGTGCAATGCCCACCCGCTGCTTGTAGCCCTTGGAAAGGCTGCGGATGAGCCGGGGCAGAACGGTTTCCAGCCCGGTACGGCGGGCAGCCCGGCAAACCTGCTTCTTCCGTTCCGCCTTTTTCACACCCTTCAGCTCGGCGGCAAAGGTCAGGTACTCCTGCACCGTCATCTCCGGGTAAAGGGGCGGCTGTTCGGGCAGGTAGCCCACACAGGCCTTGGCGGCATCGGCCTCCTCGGGCAGAGGGTGCCCTGCCACCGTCACCTGGCCACTGGTGGCAGAGAGATAGCCGGTGAGGATGTTCATAATGGTGGATTTGCCCGCGCCGTTGGGCCCCAGCAGACCACAGATCTGGCCATCTGCCACGATAAACGAGACATCGTCCACGGCAAGATGATTGCCATACTGTTTGGTGAGATGAGAAACTTCGATCACGTTCACAACGCTCCTTTCTAAGGCAGCGCAAAGCGCTTTTTGAAGATACTGGTTTATTTTAGTCCGGAAATGTGTTCAAAATAAGGGAACGGCGTGTAAATTACAGAAAGAGAACTTTTGTGCGGCATAACAACAAAAAACGCCGCCTCCCAAAGGAGACGGCGCTGAAAAGACCAGTAATTACTTACGGCCGAAACGCTTGTTGAAGCGCTCAACACGTCCGCCGGTGTCAACCAGCTTCTGCTTGCCAGTGTAGAAAGGATGGCACTTGGAGCAAACTTCGACGTGGATCTCAGGCTTGGTGGAACGAGTCTTGATGACGTTGCCGCATGCGCAGGTGATGGTGCAGTCAACGTAGTTCGGATGGATACCCTGTTTCATTCTTTTCACCTCATTTCTGGTTCTGACTTATTGGGGCCATATTATAAATGTATGTGCCCATCACAACCTTCAATATCGGCTACCCCCGCGAGCGGCCTTGGAAACGATTGCCTTAATATTATAGCACAAATCTCAGAAAAAGCAAGAGGAAATTTCAGCTTTTTTCGTGTCATTTTTATACAGACTGTACTATGGAATTTTGTATTAAGTTGATTTTCGTTCAACCTTATGTAAGCAGCAAAGATACTCTTTGTTATATTCCTTTGCTTTTCCACGCATTCCCGTTTATTTTGAGTTTTTTCACAGAATTGCGACCTACATATTATATCACGCCCAGCCCAAAAAGAAAACCCCGCAGTTCCCGACTTCTTGACAAGCCAGCTGCTTCTGATTACAATACGAAAAAGAGTCCGCAGACGTTCTCTTTGCATATTTCAGCCATCAGCTCCGGGAAAGGATTTTTTCATGGAACCAAAAACAAAACAATATCTGCTCATAACCGTTGTAGGAGTCACGCTTTTTGTGGCGCTGCTGCGGCTTTCTTCCGTTCTGGCATTTGCTGCACAGCTGGTAGACCTGGTATTGCCCATTCTGGCAGGCGGCATCCTGGCACTTTTTATCAATGTGCCTATGACCGGGCTGGAAAAACAGCTGAAACGCCTGTTCTGCAAGGCCAAAAAACAGCCCTCGGATAAAGTACTCCATCTCCTGAGCTTCTTCATCACCCTGCTGGGTGTTGTGCTGGTGTTGGTGCTGGCGCTGACATTGCTGATCCCGGAGCTGGTGCAGTCTTTTCACAGCCTCTATGTACAGATCGAAGCAAACATCCCCCGCTGGACCGCCTATCTCAGCGCACAGGATGCCGACATGGGGTGGCTGATGAGCTGGCTGGAGGGCATCGACTGGGAGCAGCTGCTCCACAGGGTCACCGACAGCATCGATACCGTGCTGGTCAATGCGGTAGGTGCCGTATCTGCCACGGTAAATATTGTGGTAACCGCATCCTTTGCCCTGATCATCTCTGTTTATATGTCCGTTGGCTCAGAGAGTCTCTGCCACCACGCCCGCACATTGGTCTGTGCCTACCTGAAACCCAGCCACTCCGCTTGGCTGCTGAAGTTCTGCCGACTGTTCCGGCAATCCTTTGCAAACTTTCTGACAGGGCAATGCAGCGAGGCTGTGATCCTTGGCGTTCTCATGGCTCTTGCGTTTTCCGTTTTCAAGATTCCCTACGGCAGCCTGGTGGGAATGCTGACCGCCATCTGCGCCATCATCCCCTACGTTGGAGCGCTGATTTCCTGCGTAGTCAGCGTGTTCCTCGTGCTGTTGGTGGATCCCGTTCTGGCCGTGCGCGGTCTTATTGTTTACCTTGCCGTACAGTTTATTGAAAACCAGTTCATCTACCCCCGGGTGGTGGGAAAATCCGTGGGACTTTCTCCGCTGTACACCCTTGTGGCTGCTATGATCGGTGGAGAGCTCTTTGGCATCATCGGCATCATCTTCTTTATCCCCCTGACGGCGGTGATCATTGAGCTTGTGAAGGAGGATGCCTGCCGACGCATCCAGGCAAGAGAACCCCAGCGATCTGGGCCGTCTGAGTAAAGGGTTTCCCCCAGTGCCGCATCCAGAACCATCATCGTGGTGCGCCGCATCCGATTGCGAAACCTGCCGACTGTTCCGGTGCAGGTGCGGGATTGATATGCATACAAAAATACCGCTGCTCCTGTGCATTTTTCCAAATGCAAGAGCAGCGGTATTTTATTGCGCCGCTTTCGTTTTCTTTTGCAGCGCTTCGTGCATATATCCCATCAAAATCAGGATCACCAGCAGATAATACGGAAAAATTGCAATCGTGGTGTGGTTTGCGATTACGCCGAACAACGGCGGCATCAGGCAGTTGCCAATATAGGCACTGGCCATCTGGACCCCAATGATCGCCTGCGACCTGTCCGCACCGAAGCGGCCAGGCGTTGCATGAATGATGCTGGGATAGATCGGAGCACAGCCAAGACCAACCAGCAGCAGCCCTGCCAGTGTCACCGCTTCCCCAAGCGGCAGAAGAAACGCCGCTATCCCAATCGCGATGATCCCCTGCCCCATACGAACCATCTGGGTATCATCGAATTTTAAGGTCAGGAAGCCGCACAACGCCCGTCCCACGGTGATGCCGACAAAGAAAAGACTGGCAAAGCCGGCGGCGGTCTCCGGCGCGATTCCCCTGTTCAGCACCAGATAACTGCTGGCCCACAGACTGGTGGTCTGCTCCAGAGAACAGTAGCAGAAAAATGTGACCAGAACCTCTTTTACGCCGGAGATCCGGAAAATCTGTTTCAGGGTCAGTACTTCTGCCGGAGCTGCTTCCCTCTCCTCGGCATTCGCACCCGATTTCGTTTTCCAGAGCGGGAGGCTCAGCAGAATAATGATCGTCAGCACCATCTGCATCACACTGATGACCCGATACCCCGTCTGCCACCCGGCGCGGGAAGAAAGCGCCGCGCCCATGATGTAGGGCCCGACCGAGGCTCCGATCCCCCACATACAATGGAGCCAGCTCATGTGGCGGCTGGCAAAATGGAGCGCCACATAGTTGTTGAGTGCTGCATCCACGCTTCCAGCTCCAAGTCCATAAGGGATCGCCCACAGGCACATAGCCCAGAATGAGCTGCTGACAGAGAACCCGAACAGTGCTGCGGCGGTCATGGCCACGCTGATGGCCGTAACACCGCCTGCTCCAAACCGGCGGGTCATCCGGTCACTTTGCAAGCTAGAGAGCACCGTTCCCACTGATATAATGCAGAAGATCACGCCGGAATAGGAGACCGGAACCCCCAACCCCTGATAGATCGAAGGCCACGCTGCCCCCAGCAGAGAATCCGGCAGGCCCAGACTGATAAAAGAAACATAGATCACCGCTAACAGCAGATGGATCATCTTGCATTCCTCCTTTTGGTCGATACAATTATATCACAACAGAAGAAATGCCATTAGGATAAATTCCTCAATTTTGTACAACAAAAGAGTCAACATCGAAAGCACAGATTCATCATCGCACTTCCGTTCGGATCGTGAACCCATCCGGAAGATTGAAAATCTCATCCTATATCCACTTTCCATCACGCTCCCACATTCATTCTTATTCGTACATCCGCCCCTATTTTACCAGCAATAAGAGAACATAGCAATTTCCTCAAGCAAAAACGCCAGCGTACCATGTTTTCGTAACACGATACGCTGGTGTCTTATTGTTCTGCTGTTACCCAGCCTTCGGTGTGAGCCATCCTTTTACAGTGTCCACATCGACCTTGTTTGCTTTTGCAATTTGCTCAATCGATACACCCTGTTCATAAAGGCTCTGTGCCATCTCAACTGCCATTTCTTTTCGGCTTTCTACTCTCAGCTCTTCCATAGCCTTGCACATTTCGCTCAACATGCTTTCGGGGCGATCCAACTGCTTACAGTATCAACATCATAGCCAAGAAGGTCTGCGATTTCTTCTACGGAATTTCCCTTCCGACTGAGTTTCAAGGCAGTCTTTTTTGCCTGTTCCATTTTACCGATTTCTACGCCTTCAGCTTTTCCCTCGGCATAGCTTTCAACTCTCAATTCTTCCATAGCCTTGCACATACTGCCCACTCCTTTCGGGTTTTCTTTCAAGTAGCGCGTTCGTTCTGCCATCAGGTCAAAGTTCATATCCTCTGTACTGGTACAATTGAAATCGTGCATCAGTCTTCCGATGTCCGAATCGCCACGGTACTCGCCATTCACATACAGAATATGAGTTCCGTCTTCAAATGGCTCTCCTAATGTCAGGTTCATGTTCTGAACGACATATACAGGTTTTCCGGCCTTATAGTAATCTTTTTCCGTAATGAAAACGACATAGGAATCCGGCAGTTCTCGGTAATCCTGATCCTTGTCCAAATTTTCCACATCCATCACGCTGGAATGATATCTTGCCCGGTGCGGGTCAGCTCCATTGTCAGAGCGCTGAAGGTCTTCCTGATGATGCCGTTCACGCTTCTGTGCTTCGGTTTCCTGCAACTTCCCTCACCTCCTGTTTCTATTGTTTATTTTATCATAGAGCAGTCATTTTATCAACCCTCGTTCAACCACATTAGTTGGCGCTAATATAGTTCTGTACCATCATGTGCGTCACCTTCTCCGTCTGCACGATCCCCTGTTCGTTGGAAAATCTAATAAACAATCGCATCGTCTGTTCGTAGCTTCCAATCGTCTTTTGGCTCAACCCCTTCAATTCACAGTGCTCTATGAACAGTTCCACATCACGTTCCAACATAAAAACAACCTCCTGGATCATCCGCTGCCGCTCAATGAATCCAGAAGGTTTATCGCTATGGAAGGTTTCTGTTTATCGCTATGGAATCCATAATTCTATAATTCCATAGCGATAAACATTTTTCACCATCCCAAAATTACCAGCTTTTCGCACAAAATATCACGTCGGCATGTGCATCCATCACACTGCCCTCTGCCGTTTATCCAGCCGCATTTTGTCAGCGATCATCGCGATGAATTCGCTGTTGGTGGGCTTGCCGCGCAGGTTGTGGATGGTGTAGCCGAAGTAGCTGTTGAGGGTATCCACATCGCCCCGGTCCCACGCCACCTCGATAGCGTGGCGGATGGCGCGCTCCACGCGGCTGGCAGTGGTACCGTTTTTCTTGGCAATTTCCGGGTAGAGGCGCTTGGTCACAGCGTTGATGTACTCCGGCTCGTTCATGGTGAGCAGGATGGCATCCCGCAGGAACTGGTAACCCTTGATATGAGCGGGAACACCGATCTGGTGCAGGATCTCAGTGACTGTCAGTTCATCGCTGTCCACGCTGGTATGCAGGATGCGCTTTTCCTGCCCGGCAGCCACCTTCAGCACGCGGTTTGCCAGAACCGTCTCGTCAAAGGGCTTGACGAAGTAGTAAGCAAAGCCCTCATCCAGCAGCTCCTGCACCATTTCCTCGCTCTGGAACGCCCCCGTCACAAAGAAAGAGGTGTGACGCTCACCGGCTGCATTGTACTTCTGTTTCACGGCCAGCGCATCCAGCCCGGGCATAAAGGCATCCAGCAACACCACCTGGGGCCGCACTGCAAGCATTTTCTGCAGGACCTTCAGGCCGTCTTTTTCCACCACGGTCACCTCTACGCCCTTCTGCTCCAAAGCTTCACGACAGGCTGCCGTGATCTCTGCGCCAGTATCCGACATCAAAAATTTGATCTTGTCCATCGTTCATTCCTCCAATGTGTGCGGTTTTCCTTACGTTTCTGATTTTACCATAAATTCCCATGGATTTCAACTGTTATTTTTGCCATATTATGGAATCTTCAGTCGAATTAGCCTGTTTTGTTTTACCAAATCTGCTCATTTTTCCGCCGTTGCAACCTGTTCAGCCTGCTCCAGCATGGTCTGCGCAAAAATTCCATAGCCCCGTGTCGGGTCGTTGACGAGAACATGGGTCACTGCGCCGACCAGCCGCCCATTCTGCAAAATGGGACTGCCGCTCATCCCCTGCACAATGCCGCCGGTCCGGGTAAGCAGGGCTTTGTCCACCACCCGGACAACCATATTGCGGCGCGGATCGGCATCGCTGATCTTCTCGATGCGGACATGGTAGGTACGGGGTGTTTCTCCGGCGACGGTAGCCAGGATCTGTGCATCCCCCGTCTCGACCTCCTGCGCAAACGCCACCGGCATGGTTTGCCCGGAAAAGCCTGTCCGTGTTGTGCCATAAACACCGTTTTCTCCATTGATCCGGATGCTGCCAATGGCGTGAGCGCTCAGGAACTTCCCCTTCAGCTCCCCTGGGCTGCCCACAGTGCCCATGCTGCACCCGGTGATCTCACACGGCACAATCTCCCCGCTGCGCAGAGCGATGCTTTCGCCGGTGTCGCCGTCGCTGATGGGATGCCCCAGCCCCGCAAAGACACCCTTTTCCGGGTCCACAAAGGTCAGAGTGCCCACACCGGCAGAGGAATCCCGCACCCACATGCCTGCCCGCCACTGGGCGGCAGCAGCATCCCAGACAGGGGTCAGGGTGGTGCTGCGCTGTTCCCCGCTGCGGACATAGATGACCTCTGCGGCGCTTCCCCGGGCGGCTTCCAGCGCTTCCTTCACAGCGTCATTGTTTTCCGTGCTGATCTGTCCAATGCGGATCACGCGGTCTCCCAGGCGCAGTCCCGCTGCCTTTGCCGGGTTCACTGTGCCCCCGCCGGGGCTGTCGATATCGGAAAAGCCAACGATCAGCGCCCCCTCGGAGAACATTTTGACCCCGAACGGCGTACCGCAGACCGTGACCTGCGTGCGCTCCGTGACCACCGTGCGGATATTCTTGATGGGAAGCCATCCGCCCAGTGACAGAGTGGTCTGGTAACTGCCCACGACCTGGGTACTGGCCGCATTCTGGCTGCCGTGAAGCCCCATAGGTTCCACCCAGCCAAAGCGGGGCAAAAGCAAGGCCTGCCCGGGTTCCAGATAAACACGATCCGGCAGGCGGCTGTACAGCCAACCCAGCAGCAGAAACGGCAGCAGGAGCAGATATACTGCTGTCAGTCTCAGCAATCTGTATGCTCTGTTGCGTCGTTTCACGGTCCTGCCTCCCCGGTGATAATTTGTTCTAGTATGCACCGGGACACGATCGAATATGAAACGAGGAAATTTCTATCAAAATCACTTGACTTTCCAGGGGTAATGTGGTAGTATATTCAAGCAGTCCGCAACAACGGTTTCAAGCCTCAGAAATCCAGGATTGCAACAATTTTATAGTTGTGCGAGGGTGGCGGAACTGGCAGACGCGCACGTTTGAGGTGCGTGTGGTTTATCCTTGGGGGTTCGAGTCCCCTCCCTCGCATAAAAGAAAACCCACGGTCTAGCGATAGATCGTGGGCTTTTCTTATGCTTTCCAACCAAAGCCGCAAACAAAACGGCAGGCCCGGATTCTATCATCCAAGGGCCTGCCGTTTTGTGTATGCAGGAGAAGGGACTTGAACCCTCACTCACTGGGAACTGGTGCCTAAAACCAGCGCGTCTGCCATTCCGCCACTCCTGCACGGAGAACTTATTTAGTTTATCAATTTTTGCGGGAAATGTCAATTCCTCTGCCTGCTTTTGTATTCTACAAATTTTCAGCGGGTCATATCCTATAAGAGATACTGCAGATCCAATGCGATTTGTCAAGGAGGTTTGGGAGATGGTTTCATGGCTGAGAGCAAACGGGAAGATCTTATTTCGCGGGGCAGCTCTGCTTCTGGCGGGCGCAGCGGCAGGCTTTGGGCTGGGGCTGTTCTTTGCTGTGCCGGCGGGGCCCGGCTGCCAGGAAAGCGACCTGACCCCGGTACCGGATACCGGCTTTGCCTCCCCTGCTCCGGAGGCGGCCCCTGCAAGCTCATTGCCGCAGGAAGAGCCGATGCCGGAGAAATGGGTCTGCCTGACCTTCGATGACGGCCCCAGCAAAACGACCCCGGCGGTTCTGGATGCGCTGAACGCCGCCGGGGTCAAGGCCACCTTTTTTGTGGTGGCCACGGGCTACAATGAAAAGTATCTGCCACTTATTGCGGATGCAGCGGCGGCAGGCCACCAGATCGCGCTACATTCCGCTTCCCATGAATACAGCGACATCTACCAGAGTGCAGATGCTTACTGGCAGGATATCGAGCTGTTAAAAGAGCGCATCTCGCCCTATGTCAACACAGCTTCTCTGCATTACCTGCGCTTTCCGGGCGGCAGCACCAACACGGTCAGCCGCCGCTACGGCGGGCGCGGTGTGATGGCCGAGCTGAAACAGCAGTGTGCCGAGAAGGGATATGCCTATGTAGACTGGAACGTCTGCGCTGAGGATGCCGTGGGCGGCAAGCCCAGTGCCGGGACCATCTACCGGAATGTGGTGCGTGAGACCGGCGAGCAGACCCAGTGCATCGTTCTGATGCATGATTCTGCCACCACCCGCACCACCGCCGAGGCGCTGCCGGACATCATCCAATGGTATCGGGATCAGGGGTTCACATTCTGCCGCGTAGAGCAAGTGCTCCCAGCACCATAGCGGCCACTGCCACAGGGAGCAGCCGCCGTAGCCAGCGCAGCAGGCGTTCCCGCCTGAGCGGCAGTCCCGTTTTGAGCGATTCCGGGAAGAGTGCTTCGCAGCAGATAGAATCGCAATAGCGGCCCTGCCCGCGCCATGCCTTATACCGGATACCGTGCCACTCAAACTCCGGGTACATTCCCCCTTTTGTGATGCAGACGGGGCTCCCTTGAGCTTTCCCATAGCGCAGCAGCACGGCTGCAAAATCCTCCGGGGTATTGATGGACTGTTCCGATACGATGAAAAAGCGCTTTTTCTGCTCGTTTTCTGCCACGGTACGGTAATCCCTGAGCCAGCCGGAGAAAAATCTGCCCGGCTCCTGCGGGTCTTGCATCCGTTTCAGGCAGTCGTCCACATCCAGCTGATCCACCTGAGGAGTCTGTTGGGTCAGCTCTGCGCAAAAGCGGATCGCACCCGCCAGCTGTGCCGCCTGCTGCTCCAGTACCGCCTGCTGTGCCTGAAGTGCTTCGCTCAGCGGCTGTTCCCCGTTGAGGACCCTCTGTATTACGGGCAGCGGCATATCCAGCATCCGAAGCATCCGGATCAGTTTCAGGGTCCGGATATCCCCGGCGGTGTAATCCCGGTAGGCATTGCCCCGGTTACGGGCAGGGGTCATCAGCCCTTCTTTTTCGTAGAAGCGGATGTTGGGGCTGGAAACTCCACTCTGTTCCGCAGCCTGTTTGATGTTCATTTGCTTCACCTCCGCCCTTACACTACACCATAAAGTCGGTTGAAGGTCAAGCATTTTTCAAAAAATAGCGCAAAAATGCCCCGGCGGGCGCAAAACCTGCCGGGGCATTCATTCTAGATCGCGCTTACTGTGCGTTGTTGAACAGGGAGAAGGCACGGTAAGCCATGTACAGGTCGTTCTTATGGATGACCTCGAAGGGAGCGTGCATGGACAGCACAGGCACACCGATATCCAGCACGGGGATGCCGCGGTTTGCGACATACTTGGCGATGGTGCCGCCGCCGCCCAGATCCAGACGGCCCAGCTCACCGATCTGCCATGCAACGTTGCCGTTGTCCAGCATCCGGGTGATATCGCTGACCAGCTCAGCGCAGGCATCGCTTGCGGATCCCTTGCTGCCGCCGCCGGTGTACTTGAAGATGGCAACGCCGCGGCCTGCATAAGTGCCGTTCATAGACTCGAATGCACTTGCCCAGGTGGGATCGTAGGCAGCGGTCACGTCAGCGGACAGGCAGACGCTGTGACGGAAGGCCAGGATATCATCCTGACCGGCAGTACGGCAGAGCTCCTGCATGAAGTGGAAGGCGTACATGCTCTGCATACCGGTCACGCCGTCGGAACCGATCTCTTCCTTATCGGTCAGGACGCAGACGGTGGTGTAAGCGGGGTTCTTGGTCTCGATCTCGGCCATCAGTGCAGGATAAGCGTCCACACGGTCATCGTGGCCATAGCCGCCCACCATGGAGCGGTCGAAGCCAACGTCGCGGCTCTTGTAAGCCGGGGTGATCTCGATCTCAGCACGCATGAACTCCTTCTCAGTGATGCCGTACTTCTCGTTGAGCAGGATCATGGTGTTCAGCTTGACAGCTTCCTTGACGTTCTCGTCATCAACAGCGTCGGAGCCGATGAGGATGTTCAGCTCCTCAGCCTTGATGCCGTCCTTCAGGGGACGGGCGTTCTGCTCGGCACCCAGATGGGGCAGCAGGTCGGTGATGCAGAAGACGGGATCGTTCTCATCCTCGCCCACACGAACGGTGACGGTAGAGCCATCCTCACGGGTGAACACGCCGTGGATGGACAGAGGGATAGTGCCCCACTGATACTTGCGGATACCACCGTAGTAATGGGTCTTGAAGTAGCTCAGGTGGTCAGACTCATACAGCGGGGTGGGACGCAGGTCCAGACGAGGGCTGTCGGTGTGGGCAATGACCAGATGGAAGCCATCCTCAAAGCTCTTGGTACCGATGGTGGAAGCCACTACAGCCTTGTTGCACTGGACAAAGTAGATCTTGTCGCCGGGCTTGTAGGTCTTTTTCGGGTCGAACTGCTGGTAGCCTGCATCCTTGAGCATCTGCTCGCTTTCGGCGGCGACCTCGCGCTCGGTCTTGCCTGCATCCAGGAACTTCTTGTAGCCCTCGGCAAAGTCGTGGGCCTTCTGCTTCACGTCAGCGTCCTTATCGGCGACGTAAGCAGGCTTATAGAGCAGCTTTTCAGCCAGCTGCTGGTTCGGAGTTTTTTCTGCCATAGAATTTCTCCTGCCTTTCTCTTTCGGTATTCCTAAATATTTCAAACCGGCGCAAACCGGTTCAAGCGGGTTTGCAGCCTGCTCAGGCTCCGTACAGCTCGGTGTACTTGGCATAGCAGGCGGTGATCTTTTCCACATAGTGGTGCATCTGGTTATAGGGGAAACCCGATAGGGTCAACCCGTCCTCTGAATGTTCTTCCTTCTGGAGCAGGGCATCCACGGTGCCCCACCCGCTGTGGTAGGCTGCGGCGGCCGTGGAGATATCGCCGTTGTAACGCACCAGGCAGAGGTGGAGATAATAGCATCCAAAGCGGATGCTCACATCAGGGTCGTACAGGTCGCCAAAGGAAACCTCCTCCCCCAGGCCCAGCTTACTGCGGAGCCAGAGGAAGGTCTCCTCCGTCATCTGCATCAGGCCGCGCGCATCGACACTGGAAGTTGCGCCCGGGTCAAAGCCGCTCTCGGTGCGGATGAAGGAATAGACCAGCAGCGGGTCAAGGTCATACTCGGCGGCGTACTGCTCCACAAGGTCGTTGTATTTCCGCGGGTAGAGCCGCTGTTCCACCTGACGGCGCACCGGCGGCAGCGCCAGCAGGGCCACACAGAGCAGAAAGAGCAGAACCAGCGTTTTCAAAAACTTTTTCAAAGCGAAGTGTCCGCGCCCCCTTTCCGTGCACCCTCAGCCTGCAGCTGCTCACAGAGCGCCGCTGCTGCCGCTTCCAGAGAAGCAAGGTCAGCATCGTTGCGCAGGACAAGATCGGCCCTGGCAAGCAGGACTTCTTCCGGGGTCTGGGCGTTGAGCCGTCGTGCCGCCATCTCCGGGGCGATGCCGTCCCGGGCCGCAATGCGGGCCACACTGGTGGCAAAGGGCGCAGTGACCACACAGAGGTGGTCGCACTCTTTTTCCGCATCGGTGCCCACGATCACGGCTCCGTCTATCACAAAAAGCGGTGCTCCGGCTTCCCGGGCGGCCTGCTTCAGTCTGCAGACCCGCCGGATGATCTCCGGAAGCACGAGGGAATCCAGAGCAGCCTTTCCTTCCGGCGCAGCAAAGGCGCGGTCTGCCAGCAGGCGGCGGTTCAGGCTGCCGTCGGCATACAGGATATCTGCCCCGAACCGCTGGGCCAACACTGGCAGCAGCGGAGAACCGGGCAGAAGGATCTCGCGGGAGATCTGGTCGGCATCCACCAGCGGGACACCATGGGCGGCAAACACCGCCGTCACAGTCGATTTTCCGCAGCCGCTTCGGCCGGTGATTCCAAGCGTGATCATAGCCGGATCACCCGGAACGCTGCCGCTCGGATCAGGCGGTTGTACACTGCCATGGACAGGCCGTCCTTTTTGGGGCAGCGGGCATAGACCACGCCGTCCCCCTGCTCATCCAGGGCACGCAGGCTGCGGAAGATATGCTTTGCCTGATCAGCACCATCGCCCTCCCTGCCATACTCCACGCAGGGCCAGCCGAGCTTTTCGGCCTCGCCGGTAAAGCAGAGGCAGCTGGGGTTCTGGTCGGCATGGGCATCCACATAGGCCTTGAACTGCTCAAAGGTGCCGTCCAGCAGGGTGACATCTGCCTTAGGGGCGTAATGCTTATACTTCATGCCGGGGCTGCGGACAACAGCACCCTCGGGCAGCTTCTCGAGGATGGCCTTGGAGACTTCGACCTCCTCACCCAGAGCGCGCTCCAGATCTTCCAGCGTGATATGGCCGGGGCGGAACAGGGTGGGCTTTTCGCCTACCACAGAGATCACGGTACTCTCCACACCCACATCGCACTCGCCGCCATCCAGGATCAGGGGCAGACGGCCATCCATATCGGTGAACACATCCTGTGCGTTGGTGGGGCTGGGCTTGCCGGAAAGGTTCGCGCTGGGGGCCGCAAAGGCACAGCCGCTCTGCGCAATGACAGCCCGTGCCACCGGGTGGCTGGGCATCCGGATGCCCACCGTGTCCAGACCGGCACAGCACTCCGCGGCCACCTCCGGGCCGCGGGGCATGATGATGGTCAGAGGGCCGGGGCAGAACGCGGCCATCAGCAGCTGGGCACGCTCGGGCACCTCGCTGACAAGGCCGGGCAGCATCTCCGGGCCGGTGACGTGGACGATCAGGGGGTTGTCCTGCGGGCGGCCCTTGGCCACAAAGATCTTTGCGACTGCCGCGCCGTTGCGCGCATCGGCGGCAATGCCGTAGACCGTCTCGGTGGGCAGGGCCACCAGCTCCCCTCTGCGCAGCAGATCAGCCGCTTTGGCGATTGCTTCGCCCTCAGCAGGTAAAATTTCAGTTTTCATTTTCATGCGATTCATCGTTCTTTCTATCTGTAAAGTAAAAATACTTTTCAATCATTAAATCAACACAAACACGTTGTTCTTTTCATTGCAGTATCATTCGGCCCGTGCGTTGAGCTGACGCAGTTTTTCGGCCTGTTCATGGGTTGCCAGTGCATCAATGATCTCGTCCAGATTGCCGTCCATGATCTTATCCAGATTGTGGACCGTCAGGCCGATGCGGTGGTCGGTGCAGCGATCCTGCGGGAAGTTGTAAGTCCGGATCTTCTCGCTGCGGTCACCGGTTCCCACCTGCCCCGCGCGGTTGGCATTGATGGCATCCTGCTGTTCCTTCTGCTTCTGGGCCAGCAGGCGGCTGCGCAGGATCTCCAGCGCCTTATCCTTATTCTGGAACTGGCTGCGCTCGTTCTGGCACTCCACCACCATTCCGGTGGGGATGTGCGTGACCCGGATGGCGCTGGACGTTTTGTTGATGTGCTGGCCGCCCGCACCCGAGGAGCGGAAGGTATCAATGCGCAGATCCTTGGGGTCGATGACAAGATCCACCTCTTCGGCCTGCGGCATCACCGCCACGGTTGCCGTGGAGGTGTGGATGCGGCCCTGCGTTTCGGTCTCAGGCACACGCTGGACACGGTGCACTCCGCTCTCATACTTGAGCCGGTTATAGGCCCCTGCGCCGTTCACGGCAAGAATGGCTTCCTTGACACCGCCCAGCTCCGTCTCGTTGAGGTTCAGCACCTCCAGCTCCCAGCCCCTGCTCTGAACGTACATGGTGTACATCCGCATCAGGCTGTGGGCAAACAGCGCGGCCTCTTCGCCGCCCGCACCGCCGCGCAGCTCCATGATGACGCTTTTATCATCGTTGACATCCTTGGGCAGCAGCAAAATTTTGAGATTATTTTCCAGCTGCGCCACTTCCTGACTTTTTTCGCCGATCTCCTGCTGTACCATTTCCTTAAAGTCCGGATCAAGGGTCTCGCCCTCGAGCAGGGCTTTGGCCTGAGCAAGATGATCCTGCGCCGTGGTCAGGGCCTGATAGGCCTGCACCACAGGTTCTGCCTCGTGATACTCCTGCATCAAGCGGCGGAACAGTGCGGGATCCGACGCAGTTTCCGGCTGGTTCAGGCGGATGGAAAGTTCTTCAAACCGGTGGCTGACAGCCTCCATTTGGGAAAGCAGTCTTGACATACTGTGCAGTTCTCCTTACATGACCCAATGGTTACTCGGCAGCGCCGGGCTTGAGCACTTTCTTGATGTTTTTTTCAATTTTCGCGCGGGGCAGCATGACCTCACGGCCGCAGCCCGTGCAGCGGATCTTGAAATCCATACCGACCCGGAGCACCTCGAAGCTGGAAGCTCCGCACGGGTGTTTTTTGCGGGTCTGGATGGTATCTCCCACTGCGATATCCATATTTCTTTCCCTCCTGCCGCCCCTTTGCGGGGCAGTACCCTGTGCAGCTGGTTTCCATGCCGCACATACAGATATAGTATAAACCAAACTCGTATAAAATGCAATTGTCCGCGCATAGAGTTTTAATGCCGACACCTGCTTTGTGTGCCGACGTGCAGCGGAAAACGCTAAAATAACACAGAAAGAGGAACAAACCATGATGCAGACATTTCGTACTGAAGGCAATTACCGTTCCGCAGACCGGCTCAGCCCCGCAGAACTGCGCGCCGCCATCGCCAGCCGCGAAATTTTACAGAGCACTGCCCTTGCCTTTGACACCCAGCGCCAGCTCCGGTTCGATCTGGGCGGGGTAAAGGCCGTGATGCCCTTTGGTCAGTGTGCCGATGGAGCCGAGAGCGGTACCGTGCGGGACATTGCAGTGCTGACGCGGGTGGGCCGCCCCACCTGCTTTGTGATCGAAGGGATGGAGACCGGGGAAAACGGCCAGCCCTACTACCTGCTTTCCCGGGCTGAGGCACAGCGGATGTGCAAGGCAGAGTATCTGGACACCTTACAGCCCGGGGACATCCTGCCCTGCACTGTGACCCACATCGAGCCGTTTGGTGCCTTTTGTGACGTTGGGTGCGGCATCAGCGCCCTGCTGCCCATCGACTGCATGTCGGTCAGCCGCATCTCCTCCCCTGCCGACCGGGTGAGCGTGGGCCAGCATATCCTGTGCGCCATCAAAAACCGGGACGTGCAGGGGCGGTTTGTGCTGAGCATCCGGGAGCTGCTGGGCACCTGGGAGGAGAACGCCGCCGGGTTCACCGTGGGCGAGACCGTGGTGGGCATTGTGCGGAGCGTGGAGGAATACGGCACCTTTGTGGAGATCGCCCCCAATCTAGCCGGCCTTGCCGAGACCTGCCCCGACCTGCACCCCGGGCAGGCGGTGAGCGTCTACATCAAAAACATCCTGCCTGATAAAATGAAGATCAAGCTGGTCATCGTCAACCACAGCCTGGGCCAGAGCCACCGGTTCGACCTGCGCTATTTCATCACCGAGGGGCATATCGACCACTGGCTGTATTCCACCCCCGAAAGCCGCAAGCGCATTGAGACAGATTTTGCGGTTGCGGCTTGCAATCCTGTCTGAAACCCTTTATACTATAAGAAAGTGATTCTTTACGGCCTGCCCTGAGGCAGTGCCGGGCAGCAATTTGAAATAACAGGGGGATGTGCAGAACGATGGCCGCCAACGATGCTTTTACCGCCGGTGTTCGTCCCGGCGGGCTGACCGACAGCACGGAGATCCGGTTGCTGTTGTGTTATCTGGTAAAGAATGCCGGGCCGATCACCCGGACGGAGATCGAGAACGCGCTGATGGAAGAACAGCTGGTCAACTATTTTGAGATCGGTTCCTGTCTGGATGATATCACCCGCCAGCAGCTGGTCACGCTGAAGGAAGATCGCTATTCCATCACCGAAAAAGGACGCAAGGTCGCGCAGGAGCTTGCCTATGACCTGCCCCGCAGTGTGCGGGAGCGCGCGGTAGCGGCGGTTCTGCGCAGCCAGACCTGGGCCCGCAAAGAGGCCGAGTACAGCGCCCGCATCACCGAAAAGCCGGACGGCCACTGCTCCATCCGCTGCACCATCAAGGCACTGGATCAGGAGCTGTTTTGTCTGGACATCGGCACGCCTGACCGGCTGAGTGCCGATCTGGTCAAGAAGCAATTCATCCTCAAGGGCAACGAGATCTATCAGATGCTCATCACAAAACTGACAGAGTAACAAAGAAACGGGGCTGTTGCAAAAACAGTCCCGTTTCTTTTAGTTCCAGCACGCTGCTGTGATCAGTTCCAGCACACTGCCCGCAATGCAGCGGGCCTTATCCGAGATGAGAAAGCAGTTTTCCAGCTCCGCACGGCGGGGGTCCACATCAGCCACCTTGAACCCTTTGGTCACCGGGTAGCCATCCCGCAGCAGCCCCCGCAGGATGCCGGAGATCTGTGTGCTTACCGGCAGACGCTGACCGTCTGGTGTTTCGATCTCGGCCACAGCCTCGCCAGCCTCCACAAAATCAGCGATAGAATGCAGGTTGCGGAAAATACCCGCGGCCTGCGCATGGAGCACACGCTCGGCACCATAGCCGCCGATGATGCCCGGCACGCCGGAGTTGGGTGCGGCAGACCCTTCCCGGATGATGCGGCCCAGCTTGTGGCCACGCTTGGTCTCCACCACCACGTCCACATCCTGCCCCGCCGCAAAGCCGGGGCCAAGGGCAATGGTCAGCGGAGCCATCTCCCGGGTGATGCCCAGATTTTTCTTTGCGATGATGGCATCCACCAGAACAGCTGGCCTTGCCAGCGGCAGGCACGCACCTGTGGGATCTATCAGAATCGGCACGGCGTTCTGTGCCCAGACGGCATCGGCATCCGCCAGCGTCTCCACCCGGATGCCCCGCATTCCTTCCACAGCGGTCTCGCCTTCGTAAACAGCCTCACAGAGAGACACCTGCCGACGGATGGCGGCGGGATGGGCCGTTTCCAGCACCAGCACCCGCAGCCCCGCCGACCAGAGCCGATGCACAACGCCAGTGGCAAGATCTCCCCCGCCCCGGACAACGATCAGGTCATCACGTTTCATGGCTCATTCCTCCGGTTCCAGACGCTGCAAAAAGACTTCCATGGAGCCGCCGCAGGCCGCAATGGCCGCAGCATCGCTGGCCCCCTCTGTGGTAAAGGCGGCCAGCCTGCACGGGGCAGCCCCCGGCTCCAGCAATTCCCGCGCCAGCTGCTGGGTGCGGTACTCCATGATGCCGCCGCCCACGCTGCCCACGGCAGAGCCATCGGGCAGGACCAACATCTTGGAGCCTTCCTCCCGTGGCGTAGAGCCATGGCGGCCTACGATGGTCGCCAGCACCGCCGGAGCGGTCTGCTGTTCCAGCGCGGCCAGCAGCGCCAGGGAAAAGCCCTCGGTCTGCTGGCGGCTGTTTTTAACGGAGACGATCTCCGCAAGAATAGAAAGTGCGATCTCCTGTGCGGTTTTTGCGCCAATGGAAAGCCCAATGGGCGCGTGCAGGGCATCAATGCGTTCTTGCGGCAGCCCCAGCTCGGCCAGTTGTGTGTGCACCAGAGCCGCGCGCTTCCGGCTGCCCATCATGCCCACATAGGCGGCGGGCTTTTGCAGAATAGAACGCAGGCAGGCAATATCACAGCTGTGGGCACGGGTCACGACCACAAAGTATGTCTCCTGCCCGCCGGGGATCTGCGCAAGACCCTCTGCAAAGGGCAGGCAGAGCACAGCATCGGCCCCGGCCTGACGCAGCTCCTCCGCAAACTCGGGGCGGTCCTCCAGCGCTGTGACCGGCAGGCCCAGCAGCTTTGCCAGCCGCACCACCGATGCGCCCACATGGCCGCCGCCGCAGACCACAAGCTGCGGGGCTGCGCCAAAGCGCTCCACAAAGATGCGCTGTCCGGCTGATTTCAGAATTCCACTGGAGGTCACAGCGGCCAGGGCAGGCAGATGCTCCCCCCAGAACGCAGGCAGTTCCTCCGGCCAGACCGGTGCTGTGTTCCGCAGCAGGACACGTTCCCCCTGCGCCGGGCCTTCCAGCACCGTGGCCAGCAGAAAATCCCCCTCCCGGTCATGGAGTGCATTGAAAAAAGAACGGTTTCCCATCCAATTCTCCTTTATTTGTTATTGTTCTACCACCGCTGCGGCATCATAGGCAGCGGGGTCAATGCGGCTCTGCCACAGCTGCCAGTCCTCGGGCGGCATCCGCCACGCAAGGCCGCACCCGGCAGAGAGTTCCCGGGGCAGCGGAATGAGCCGCCCGGGGATGTGTTCCGCTTCGCAGTGTTTTTCCCATGCCATCGCTTCCACTGTGGTGCGGAAGGATAACACGATATAGGGTCTCTTTGCACGCATCGTTTATTCCTCCGCCAGGCTGCGCACCGCACGGGCAGCGGCAAGCGCCTCCTCCCGGGTGTTGGTGTGGGAGAAGCTGAACCTCACCACGCCCTGCTCCACGGTGCCCAGCGCCCTGTGCATCAACGGAGCGCAGTGCGCACCGGCCCGCACACAGATGCCGTACTCTTCCCAGAGCACATCCGCCACCCGGGCGGAATCCTCGCCCGCCAGGTTCAGTGAGACGATGGGCGCACGCGGCGCAGTGAAGTCACCATAAAGCCGCACACCGGGAATTTCCCGGACAGTTTCGTAAAACAGGCGTGCAAGCGCATTTTCTTTTGTTTCCAGCGCTTCCACGCCCTGTGTCAGGAGCCAGCGCATCCCGGCCCCCAGCCCGGCGATCCCCGGCACATTCAGCGTTCCGGCTTCCAGAGCGGTGGGCATTTCGACGGGGTGGCGTTCATCAAAGCTGTGGACTCCGCTGCCGCCCACCACAAGGGGGGTAACCTGCAGCCCGGGCCGGACATACAGCCCGCCGGTGCCCTGCGGGCCCAGCAGCGCCTTGTGCCCGGTAAAGCAGAGCACATCGATCCCCAGTGCCTGCACATCCACCGGCATGGCACCCGCTGTCTGGGCGGCATCCACGAGAAACAACAGGCCGTGCTTTTTTGCAAAAGCGGACACGAACGCCAGGTCCGTGCGGTTTCCAGTGACATTGGAAGCACCGGTCACAACCACTCCCCTGGTGTTGGGACGGAGCAGCTGCTCAAACTGCGCATAGCAGAGCACACCGTTTGCATCCACATCCACAAAGCTCACCTCAATCCCTTTCCTTTGGAGGCGGTAGAGGGGCCGCAGGACGGAATTGTGCTCACAGACCGTGGTGATGACATGATCCCCCGGGCCAAAGAGGCCGTTGATGGCCGTGTTCAGCGCCTGGGTCGCATTGGATGTAAAGGCGATGCAGGCCGGGCCTTCGGCATGGAAAAGCCAGGCCAGCGCTTCCCGGGTCTCGTAGACGACACGGGAGGCGTGCAGGGTGGGCGCATGGGCTCCACGGCCCGGGTTGCCCGCTGTCTGCAAAGCATCCAGCATCGCCTGCCCCACCTCCGGGGGCTTGTACAAGGTGGTTGCGGCGTTATCAAGGTAGATCACGGCTTGACCACGTTCCCGGCGTTCAGCATCTTTTCAGCGATGACATACATATTGGTCACGCCGCCCACGGCCAGCTTCTCCGTTATGCCGTAGTAGTTCAGGCAGGTGCCGCAGGTCAGGATCTCCACGCCCTCAGCTTCCAGTGCCTTCAGGTCTTCCAGCATGGGCGAACCCTCACAGGTCAGGGATGCGCCGCCGTTATAGAAGAGGATCGTCTTGGGCAGCTTGTCCTGCTGGGTCAGGGAGAACACGAAGGCCTTGAGCAGGGTCTTGCCCAGCTCCTCGGCCCCCTCCCCCATCTTGTCGGACGCGATGACCACCACCGTATCGGTGCGGGCATCCGGGGTGCAGGTTTCCGCTTCTGCCTGCTGTTTCTCTTCGCCCGGCACAGCGGTTTCCGCAGCAGGCGTGTCCTTGATGGTAAAGCGGACACGGTATTCCTGCTCGGCCAGTTTTTCGGAGCTGGACAGATAGCCCTTCTGCTGGGCCATCTTGGTCAGGTTCTGGACAGCGATCTCATTGTCCACCAGCACTTCCACCTCGCCGGGGCCGTGCAGCTCTGCAATGGCCTTTTTGGCCTTGACCACGGGCAGCGGACAGGCATCTCCACGGGCATCGATCTTGATCATCGGTTGTTCCTCCCTCATTTGTATGTTACTGTGATCTCCGGTGTCTGCTTTTCCCCAATGGTGCCCACGACCTTTGCGGGCAGACCCGCCGCCTGCAGCTCTGCTTCCAGGGCAGCGGCATCCTGCGGGGCCACGGCAAACAGCAGGCCGCCGGAGGTCTGGGGATCAAACAGGATCTCTTCCATCGGAAAGGGCACTTTCTCAAACCGGACAAAGGGCCCGGTATGATTACGGTTGCGCTGACCGGCGGCGGTGTACAGGCAGGCATCTGCGGCCTCCCACGCCCCGGGCAGCACCGGCACTGCATGGGCATCGATGACGCAGGAGAGCTTCTCCCCCATCATCTCGTGCAGATGGCCCAGGAAACTGAACCCGGTCACATCCGTGGCGGCGTGCACCTCGTACCTGCGTGCGATCTCTGCCGCCGTTTTGTTCAGGGTGGTCATGGAACGGACTGCTGCTTCCACCTGCTCCGGAGCGGCTTCGCCCACCCGGTTGGCGGTGCAGATCAGCCCCACGCCAAGCGCCTTGGTCAGAAGAAGCTTGTCGCCCGGGCGGCCGGTATCGTTGGCCGTCAGGCGGTGCGGGTCTACAAGACCGGTCACCGACAGGCCGTACTTCACGCCGGTATCGGCAATGGAGTGTCCACCCGCCAGCGTGCCCCCGGCTTCGGCCACCTTTTCGGCACCGCCGCGCAGGATCTCCCCCAGCACGTTCAGATCCATGCTCTCGGGGAAGCAGACAAGATTCAGTGCCGTTTTGACCTCACCGCCCATGGCGTAGACATCGCTCAGGGCATTGGCCGCGGCGATCTGCCCGAAGGTATAGGGGTCATCGACCATCGGCGGGAAGAAATCCACCGTCTGCACCAGAGCAATGTCCTCGGTGATGCGGTAGACGGCAGCATCGTCCCGGCTGTCGTAGCCAACCAGAAGGTCGGGGTCTTTTTCGCCCCGGGGCAGCTTTTCCAGAATGCGGCTCAGTACCCCGGCACCCAGCTTGGCGGTGCACCCGCCGCCGGTGCAGAAGACAATGGGGCCTTGTTCTGCCATTTCATGCACGCTCCCTTTCATCAAAATAAGTCAACACGCCCTGCACCTCATATTTTTTGCGCAGGAGCGTGAGGGTCTGTTCTCCGGCAGCAATGCGGGCGGGGTCATCCGCCTGATTGAGCACCACAGAAAAACGGCGGTTCCCTACTAGTTTTCGTCCCCCCTGCTCACTGGCCAGCAGCCTTGCCAGCAGCTCCGTGGTCAGAAGCGTTTCGGGGGCAGCGCCCAGCAGGGCGCAGGCCTGCTCCAGCCGGAAGCAGACCTCCCGCAGAGGTCTGCCCAGCGCGGACAACCCGGCCACGGCCAGCACGATATCGCTTTCCGGCAGCAGCACCGGTTCATGGGCCGCCGGAACTTTGCAGGGCATCCGTTTTGCACCGTCCGCTTCCAGAAGAACCATATCCGCACGTGCCATCCAGCGGGTCAGCTGCTCCGGTGGCAGGGCGGTCAGCTTGCCCTGCTCTGCCGGGACACCGGCCACGGCATATTGCCCTGCCGCCCAGAGGGACGCAAGCGCGGCTTCATCTGCAGCATAATTCTCCCCGGGCTGCCGGATGTGGGTGGTGGTGCTCACCAGCACCCGCCAGCCTTTGGCGGCACAATGCCGGGCAAAGGCATAGAGCAGGGTGGTTTTTCCGCCGCCGCCCACCAGCGAAACCACATGGCCCTTTTCTGCCAGAAACGGAAACTGTTTTTCCGAAAGCATCAGCGGTTTTCTTCCACCGCCATGGCGACCTGCTCCGGGGTGATGGGCAGCTCATAGAAGCGGGTGCCGATGGCATTGTAGATGGCATCCGCGATGGCGGGCAGCGGGGTGTTGATGACCACCTCACCGATGGATTTTGCACCAAACGGGCCGTTGGGCTCGTAGCTGCTCTCAAACTCCACCCGGATGTGGCCGATGTCCACACGGGCGGGGATCTTATACTGCATAAAGGAGTTCTCCATCGGCCAGCCCTTGGCATCGTAGGTGATGTTCTCGGTCAGAGCCATGCCGATGCCCTGCAGGATGCCGCCCTCAGCCTGCACACGGGTCAGGTTGGGGTTGATGGGGGTGCCGCAGTCCACGCAGGCGGCATAATCCACCACCTTGACCTCGCCAGTCTCCTTGTCCAGCTCAATTTCAGCTGCACCGACCATGTAGGGCGGGGGCGAAAGGGGCGAGGTGTGGGTCTCGGTGATCTCCAGCGGCACCATGTGGCCGAACTGGGAGGCGAAGGCCACCTCAGAGAGAGAGACCCTCTTCTCCGGGTCTGCGTTCAGGGAAACGAACTTGCCGTCAAAATCCACGGCATCTTCGGTCGTCTGGAGCAGCTCCGCGCCCAGCTTACAGATCTGGCCGCGCAGCCGGAGGGCGCACTTCTCCACTGCCTTGCCAGTGACATAGGTGGTAGAGGAAGCGTAGGAGCCGGAATCATAGGGCGAGGTATCGGTATCCGCGCCAAAGACGGTGATATTGTCCAGGTCACAGTCCAGCACCTCGGCGGCGATCTGAGCCAGCGTGGTGTCACAGCCGGTACCCATATCGGCAGCGCCGATGATGAGGGAGTAGAACCCGTCATCGTTTACCTTGAGGGTGGCGCTGCCCACGTCCATGCCTGAAATGCCGGAGCCCTGCATGGCCATGCCCATACCCACGGCACGCACCTTGCCATTGCCAAGGTCGCGCACAGGGTACTTGTTGTCCCAGTCGATCATCTCATGGACTTTTTTCAGGCAGCGATCCAGCGCGCAGCTGGTGTTCACAGCGCCGTAATAGGCAGGCATCACATCGCCCTCTTTGACGATGTTCATTTCACGGATCTTGAAGGGGTCCATGTGGAGCCTGGCAGCCAGCTCGTTGACGGCAGATTCCACCGCAAACAGGCCCTGGGTCGCACCATAGCCGCGGTACGCACCGGCAGACATGTGGTTGGTGTAGACCACGTCGCTGACAAAACGGAAGGCTTCGGCCTTGCCGTACAGCGGGATGGACTTGTGACCGGAAAGGCCCACCGTTGTGGGGCCGTGCTCGCCGTAGGCACCGGTGTTGGACAGGGTGTAGAGGTCGATGCCCTTCACGATGCCGTCCTTGGTGGCACCCAGACGGACGTGCATCTCCATCTCATGGCGGGGCGAGGATGCGGTCTGGCTCTCTTCGCGGGTGAAGATCAGCTTGCAGGGCTTCTTGGTCTTCCAGGTAACAAAGGCCGGATAGATGGCCGAGACCGCCGTCTGCTTGGCACCAAAGCCGCCGCCGATGCGGGGTTTGATGACACGGATCATGGATTTTGGGATGTGCAGGGCGTTTGCCACATTGCGGCGGGTGTGGAACACGATCTGGGTCGAGCTGAGGATGTTCAGCCGTCCGTACAGGTCCATCCAGCAGCAGGTGCGGAAGGTCTCCATCATGGCCTGCTGGCAGGCCTTGGTGTGGTAGACACGGTCGATGACAACATCGCACTTTGCCAGCACGGCATCGATGTCGCCGTCGCCGCACGCATCGTGGGCACAGAGGTTGCGCTTGTTGTCGGCACCCACGGAGCTCAGGCTCTCCCAGTTGTCCTCCGGGTGGACAAGGATGGGGTTGTCCTTCGCAGTGTGGAAATCCAGCACCGGCTCCAGCACCTGATACTCCACCTTGATGAGCTTCATGGCCTTCTCGACACACTTCTCATCCTTGCCCACCACAATGGCCACCACGTCCCCCACAAAGCGGACGTGGCGGTCAATGACCAGGCGGTCGTAGGGGCTGGCTTCGGGGTAGGTCTGGCCGGCCTGCGTGTAGCGGCGGGCGTTCTGATCCACATCCTCCCAGGTGAAGATGGCCTCGATGCCGGGCACCTTTTTGGCCACGGACGTGTCGATGCGCTCCACCATGGCGTTGGCATGGGGCGAACGGTACAGCTTGACGATCAGGCAGTCTGCCGGGGCCAGATCATCCATGTAAACGGGCTTGCCGGTCACAAGCTGCATGGCATCCTTTTTGCGGAATGCTTTGTTGACGTTTTTCATTCGGCACCCTCCTGTTTTGCTTTCTTCCAGGCGAGGAAATTCTGGATGCCCCGCAGCTGGCCCTCGTAGCCGGAGCAGCGGCAGAGGTTGCCCGCGAGATATTCCTTGATCTCCTCCTCAGTGGGGTATTCCTTTTCCCGGAAGAGGGCGAGGGCGTTCATAATAAAGCCCGGGTTGCAGAAGCCGCACTGCTCCGCACCCTGATCGGCGATAAAAGCACCGAACTCAGCAGCCTCCTCCTGCAGGCCCTCCAGCGTGGTCACCCTGTGGCCGTCGGCACGGGCTGCCAGCACAGAGCAGGACAGCACCGGCACATCGTCCAGAAAGACGGTGCACAGGCCGCAGTTAGAGGTCTCGCAGCCGCGCTTGACACTGTAACAGCCGTGTGCGCGGACAAAATCGATGAGCAGGGTGTCCGGTGCGGCCTCTGCCGTGACTTTGGTTCCGTTCAGAATAATATTCACCTGCATCTTGTCTCACCTGTTCCCTTCCAATTTCAGCACAGCGCGCTTGACCAGCACCCCGGCCAGATGATTGCGGTATTCCGCACTGCCGCGCATGTTGCTCTCCGTCCGGATGCCTGCCCGCACCTCAGCGGCAAAGCGGGCGGCGGTCAGCTCCGGCGTTTCGGCGGCATTGGGCTGGAGGGTATACAGCACTGCCTTGCCGGGCCGGGCACCAATGGCGACCCGGAAGCCCCCGGCCGTTTTCGCGGCGGCACAGGTCAGCACCGGGAAATCCGTCTGGCTGTTGCGCACCGACTGATAGCAGAATGCTGCCTGCTCTTTCGGCACGATGACCCGCACCAGGATATCCCTGTCGTACGGGCGCTGTGCATACTCCGAAAGCGGCACGATGCCGCCCTTGTAGAGCTCCACCGAAGCGTTCAGGGCCAGGAACATGGTCAGAACATCGGAAAAGCCAAAACGGCTGTAAATGCTGCCGCCCACGGTGGCAAGGTTGCGCAGCTGCACACCCACAATGTGGCGCACAGATTCCCGCACAGCACCCTCCGTGTAGGCATTGAGCCCCTCGTGGAGCTCGATCTGCCGCAGGGGCACCATAGCCCCGATGGAAAAGCCCTCGGCCGTTTCCTCAATTTTGTCCAACCCAAGGCCTGACAGGTCGATGGCGGTGCCGACATTGATGTTCTCCATCTTGAGCCAGATCATGCCGCCGATGACCCGATTGTTTCGCTTCTGGTTGAGCTGCCAGGCTTCCTCGAGGCTTTCGGCCCGTTTGTATTCCCGGATCGTCATCATACGTAGTACCTCTCTTTTTTCGATTGCTACTTTTATTTTATCACAAAATCCCTTATAATGCCACTGGAAAGACTGCCGCAGAGCCGGCAGGTTCAGGAGGAATGATTTTATGGCAGAGTTGTGCAGAAAAAACGCCCACCCTCCGGTGGGATGCGTCATCATGGCATCGGGGCTGGCCCGGCGGTTCGGCTCCAACAAGCTGCTGGCCGATTTCGGGGGCCGCCCCCTGCTCTGCCGGGCGCTGGAGGTCACCGCCACCCCCGCCCTTGCCGCCCGGGTGGTCGTGACCCGCTCTGCCGAGGTCAAGGCCCTGTGTGATGCACAGGCCGTTCCCTGCCTGCTCCACAGCCTGCCGGGCCGGAACGACACTGTTCGGCTGGGGCTGGAGGCGCTGCTGGAGCAATGCCCCGGTCTTGCAGGCTGCATCTTCCTGCCCGGAGATCAGCCCCTGCTGCAGCGGGAGACGCTGGAAGCGCTGATCACTGCTTTTGCCCAGACACAAAAAGAAACAGAGCGGGCGATCTTCCGGCTGGGAGCCCGGGCCGCACATGGCCCGGACACCGTTGTCGGAAGTCCCGTTCTGTTTGGATGCGGATATTTTCCCGCTCTGCGCACCCTGCCCGAGGGCAAGGGCGGCAGTGTTGTGCTCAAGGCTCACCCTGAGCAGGTACAGATCGTTTACGCCCAGCGGCGGGAAGAACTGCTGGATGCAGATACGCCGGAAGCTCTGGAGGAGCTCTCCGCCATTGCAGCGCAATGGTGCTTCCCCTGACAGGAGAGGCAAGGGCACTTCTTGGCTCCCCTGTCAGGGGAGCTGTCACCGAAGGTGACTGAGAGGTTTATTCGGCCTTATCGTCCTTGGGCAGCAGCACGTTCAGCACAATGGCCACAAAGGCTGCGGGCACGATGCCGCTCTCGCCGCAGATCAACTGGAAGAACTGGGGGGTGTGTGCCAGGATGCTTGCATTTGCACCCATGCCGTAGCCCACGCCCAGTGCAACGGAAACGATGGTCAGGGTGCGCGGGGTCATCTTTTCCTTGGTAATGAGCTGGATGCCGGATACCACGATGGAAGAGAACATCATCACGGCAGCACCGCCCAGAACGGCCTGCGGCATGATGGAGACCAGTGCGCCCAGCTTGGGGATCAGGCCGCAGAGGATCAGGAAGATGGCACCGGTAGCCAGTGCACTGCGGTTGACGACCTTGGTCATGGAAACCAGGCCCACGTTCTGGCTGAAGGAGGTGTTGGGCAGAACGCCGAAGCAGGCGGCAAAGGAAGAGCCCAGGCCGTCGCAGATAACACCGCCGGACAGCTCCTTATCGGTGGCCTCACGGCTCATGCCGCCCTCCATCACGCCGGAGATATCGCCCACGGTCTCCACAGCGGTGACGATGAACATGATCAGCACGGGCAGGATGGCGCGCATATCAAAAATGATCTTGACGGGAACCAGCTTGGGGATGGCAAACCAGTCGGCCTGTGCCACCTTGCTCCAGTTCAGCACCCATGCCTTGGTGAACTCCACACCCTCGGCAGTGACACCGGTGGTGGGCAGGACAAAGCCCATGATAAAGGCTGCCAGATAGCCCGCCACAATGCCGATGAGGATGGAGGAGGAGCTCAGAAAGCCCGTGGTCCAATGCTTGAAGAACAGGATCACCACCAGCACGAACACGGCCAGCAACAGGTTTTCCGCGGAACCGAAGTCCTTGGCTGCGTTGCCGCCGCCAAAAGAGTTGACACCCACGGAGATCAGGGACAGACCGATGGACAGCACCACCGTACCGGTGACCACCGAGGGGAAGAACTTGCGCAGGGGCTTGAGGAAGAAGCCCAGCACAGTCTCAAACAGGCCGCCCAGAATGGAAGCGCCCATGATGGCACCGTAGGCCAGCACACCGCCGCCCATAGAAGCAGCCACACTGTTGAACACGCCCAGGAAGCCGGAGCTGGTACCCATGATGATGGGAACCTGACCGCCCACAGGGCCGATGGAGAACAGCTGCACCAGCGTGACCACACCGGCCACGAACATGGCGTTCTGCAGCAGGCTGACCTGCAGGTCAGCAAACTCACCGCCTGCAAGGCCGCAGGCACTGGTGATGATAAGAAGCGGGGTCAGGTTGCCCACGAACATGGCAAATACATGCTGCAGGCCCAGCGGGATGGCCTGGCGAAGGGGCATCTTGGCATCAAACTGGTATGCACCCTTCTCCAACTCGATATTTTTGATCATAACTTCTCCTTTATCCAAAAGGCTTTTTTACACGACAAAAATTATTATAGCAGAGCCTTTCTCAAATTGGGAGAGGTCCGGGATGTTTTTTGTTCATTTTTAGTTCATAAGTCATACTTTAACACTAAATTGTTCTTCTGCGAAGTACAAAATCAGATGGATCAGCCCCCTGCTCCTGGCACCAGAAGCCTCTGAGGCGCATCGATGGCAGTGGTGCCCTCTGCAAGGTCGTTGGCGGCAAGCATCTGGGCCGGGGAGACATGGAACCGCCTGGCGATGGCAAACAGCTCCTCCCCCGCCTGTGCATAATAGATGCGCAGGCTGATCTCCGGGTCTGCCGGGGTCAACGGCTCTCCCAGCGCGATGGAGCCCACACAGGTGTTTCCGCTCCGCTGTAGGATGGCTCCTTCTGCCTTGACGGAAAGGTTGACCTCCAGTGTGCCGTTTGCGCAGACACAGCGCAGATCCTCGGCACGGAGCCAGCACTCCGGGATCAGCTCCGCGTCCGAGGGCAGCTCCCGCCCCAGCGGCAGGGCAAGCTCCAACACCTTTTCATAGCTTTCCAGCTCCGAAAGGCTGTTCTCCCCAAAGGCAGTCACGGTCACCCGGCTGGTCAGATTCCAGTTGTTTTCCCTGTATGCCAGCAGGGCCGGGCCAAAGGAGGCAAAGCAGGCCAGAATTTTAGCCCCAGCGTCCGGCAGAGGGCCGGAGCCGGTCAGGGTCACGGTCTCATCCAGGGTGCAGGCCAGCGATTCCGTTTGTACCGTCTGCGGGGTCTGTTCTGTCTCAAATTTCGTGGAGAAGGCATCCGCCACGCACTGCAGCTGGTAGGGCCTCCATGCCCGCAGGCGCAGCATCAGGGTGGCGGTCAGGCGGCTGGGTTCCTCCCCTTCTCCCTCCGTGAGCGTAAAGCCCACCGGCTCGGCCACGCAGAGGCAGCGGCAGTCCTCGCTCAGGCCGTCCACATCCAGCACCTGATTGAAGTTCAGGTTCACGCTCTGGCTCTGCAGTGCCGGGTCGCCCTCGGCACGCCAGGCGCAGGAAACGACCAGCCCGCCCTTGGCAACGGCCTTCCCGTTCAGGAGCTTGAGGTCTCCGACAGAGGCATTGCCGCTGAGGTCCAAAACGGCGGCGGGCGGCGTGGGAAAGCGGATCTCGCCCTCGACCGTGACCAGCTTTTCCAGCACAGCGGCACGCCGCACCCCGGAAAGGGTGACCAATTTCTGCTCCACACCACCATCCGAAAGGGCCGTGATGACATCGATTTTGACCTGCGTATGCACCGATACCACCAGCCCATACGCCCCCCGCACCTCGATGCGGCGCGGGTTGACGGTGCGGCAGTTCAGATATTCGGTCTGGCCTTCCACCTGCACGGCCCATGCCGTGAAGACGAACTCCGGCAGGTCCAGCAGCTTGGTAAAGGGGAGCTTCTGCTCGGTCTGGCACAGGCCCGCTCCATCTTCCCCCTGATAATAGACCACACAGCGCAGATATCCCTCCAATTGCAGCTTGCCGGGCTGCAGCCGCTTTTGCAGCACCACCGGCCTGACAAAGCACTTGACCAGCTTAAACACCGGTGGCAGATAATCAGAGATCAGGATCTCTGTTTCCAGCGGCAGCTCTGCCTTGAGGGTACAGTTTGTCCCCGCCGCCGGCAGGGCATCCCGAAAGATCTTCAACTCCATGGTACGCGCTCCTTTCCTGTCCGCTCTTGGTGTCATTTTATTCCGGGAACAGGCTGGATAGAACGGAGCGCTTTTCCGGAGACGCAAAAAGCCGCCGCACAGCGTTTCCACTGCGCGGCGGCCTTATCACAATCAGGGTTCGGGGAAAATCAGGTGCTTATTCAGCAGCCTTGGCAGCCTCGATCTGCTTGATCAGCTCGGGAACGACCTTGAACAGATCGCCCACGATGCCGTAGTCAGCAACACCGAAGATGGGTGCGCTCTCGTTCTTGTTGACGGCGATGATGCACTCGGAATCCTGCATACCAGCGGTGTGCTGGATGGCACCGGAAATGCCCAGAGCAACATAGATCTTGGGGTGGACCGTCTTACCGGTCTGACCGACCTGATGGTCAGCGGTCATCCAGCCTGCATCGGTAACGGCGCGGGAAGCACCCACAACGCCGCCGCCCAGTGCAGCAGCCAGCTGCTCAGCCAGCTCGATGCCCTTGTTGACATCCTTGCTGATGCCGCGGCCAACGGAGACGATGACATCGGCACCGATCAGGTCGACCAGCTTCTCAGCAGCCTTCTCGACACTCAGGACCTCGGTCTTGATGTCGGCAGCGGACAGCTCGAAAGCGGGCTTCACGATCTGGCAGGCATCTGCCTTGGCCTGATCGAAGGGAGCCTTCTTCATAACGCCGGGGCGCACGGTGGACATCTGAGGACGGAAGCGGGGGCAGATGATGGTAGCCATCAGATGGCCGCCGAATGCGGGACGGGTCATCTTCAGGTTGCGGTCTTCCATATCGAACTTCTGCTTGGACAGGTCGATGGTGGAGCTCTCCTTCAGGAAGTCGATGTACTTTGCAGTGTCGATATCCAGGTGGGTAGCATCAGCGGTCAGGCCGGTGTGCAGGCGGGCTGCGCAACGGGGGCCCAGATCGCGGCCAATGTTGGTGGCACCGATCAGCAGGACCTCGGGCTTGTACTCGTTGACCATGTCGCAGACAACCTTGGCGTATGCGTCCGTGGTGTAATCCTTCAGCAGGGGGCTGTCGCAGACCATGACCTTATCAGCGCCATAGCCGCCCAGCTCCTTGGCAATGCCGTCCACGTTATCGCCCAGCAGCAGGCCGGTGACTTCGCAGTTCAGCTCATCAGCCAGCTTGCGGGCCTCGCTGACCAGCTCGAAATCGGTGGGCATCAGTTTGCCCTGGCGCTGCTCACAAAAGACCCAAACGCCCTTGTACTCGTTAAAATCAGCCATTGTAATCCTATGCTCCTTTCATCAGATCAGGTGCTTCT
>ERZ1694966.164-NODE-164-length-52569-cov-29.390524_pt1 | contig 52569 bp, 45 predicted proteins | sample MGYA00581611_ERZ1694966 | MGnify/ENA primary metagenome ERZ1694966 (study PRJEB42213, sample SAMN07424282) | human gut metagenome | biome: ENVO:00009003; feature: ENVO:2100002; material: ENVO:00002003 | host: Homo sapiens | place: USA | collected 2014 ...
CGAGAGTAGTGCTCATATCTATTTCCTCCTGATAAGCTTTTTGTACGTTTCAGGCACCCTTTTGGGGCGCGAGTGTCAGTATACAACACAAAAACGCGCCTGTCAACATGATTTTTGGATTTTTTCGGCGGAAATTTTTGAAACTCTCAAAATCGCTCGTTTTCTCTCAAATCCTCTTGATTTCTGAATTTCGATTTTTGCAAAAGTTTTTTGCTCGCCCCGGCATATTTTTGCCATTTGCCCGCTACAAATCCCGCTGCGGTTGTGGTATACTATAAAGGATATGGGCGGTGCACCGCTGCCCTTGCCAACACAAGGAGAATACATCCATGCCAAATGAGATCGACCGCACTTCTTCGGCGCAGCGCCGCAGCTCCAAGCTGCTGACGGCGATGGCCATTTTCATCTGTCTGGGCATCGCAGCCTACATGGTGCTCACCCTGCTGGTGAACCGGCAGACCCCCGCGACACCCGACACCCACTATACCGGCACGAACGGCATCTCTGTCTACTACGACAGCAGCGTGTGGAGCGTGTGCCGCATGACCGAGGACGCAACCCTCGGCACCGTGCTGGAGCTTGCCACCGCCGACACGGCAGACAGCGAGGATTATCAGGCCGTTTTGTTACAGCGGGGCACCGCCGACAGCTACGAAAGCTTTATCGAGGACTCGGAAGCCGACCTCAAGCAGGCCTACGGCGTCATCAAGCCCCGCAAGGTCAACCTGACCGTGGAGGGTGCAGCGGTAGAGGCGGTGCGCTGCGATATCCGCACCTACTACGCCGTGCTGGCCACCATTACCTACGACAGCGGCGATGTGGTCTATGTCTCGGCGCTGACAAAGCTGGCGTCCATCAGCGATGTGGTCAATCTGGTAGAAAGCGTGAGCCTGTCATGAGTGATCTTCGTGCAATGCAGCGGCTCTGCGGTTTAATGCGCAAGGCCGTACAGGACTATGAAATGATCGCCCCCGGCGACCGGGTGATGGTGGGCGTTTCCGGCGGCAAGGACAGCGTGGCGCTGACCATCGGCCTTTCCATGCTGCGCAAGTACATCGGCTTCGATTACGAGGTGGTGGCGGTCACGCTGGACCCGCAGTTCGACCATCAGCCCATGGACTACTCCGCGCTGGCAGAGCTGTTCCGGCAGCACGGCATCCCCTACGAGGTGCGCCGTACCGAGATCGGCCCTGTGGTGTTCGAGTACCGCAAGGAAAAGAACCCCTGCGCCCTGTGTGCCAAGCTGCGGCGGGGCGCGCTGCACACCGCCGCGCAGGAGCTGGGCTGCAACAAGGTGGCGCTGGGGCATCATCTGGACGATGCCGTGGAGACCTTTTATATGAACCTCTGGCGGGAGGGACGCATCGGCTGCTTCTCGCCGGTGACCTACCTCTCCCAGCGGGATCTCACCCTCATCCGCCCCATGCTGCTGGCAACCGAGTACGAGGTGCAGTGCGCCGTGCGGGAGGCGGGCTTGCCCATCGTGAAGAGCCGCTGCCCCGCAGACGGCGTTACCGTGCGGGAACAGACCAAAGAATTTGTGCAGGAGCGCTGCCGTACCGACCACGCCTTCCGCCAAAAGACTCTCCATGCTTTGCAGGAGAGCGGCATTGACGGCTGGCGTCCCGTCCACACGGGCCGGGGCAGCTTTATCGTACCAAAAAAGGAAACAGATCATGCAGAAACAACCGTTTGAAAAACACGTCTGGGCCGAGATCGACCTCGAGGCCCTTCGGTATAATTTCCGGGAGGTAAAGGCCCGGGCAGGGGCGCTGCCCCTGTGCGCAGTGGTCAAGGCCGACAGCTACGGCCACGGCGCGGTACAGTGCGCCCGGGTGTTCGCCGAGGAGGGTGCCGCATGGCTGGCGGTCAGTTGCCTGACCGAGGCCGTGCAGCTGCGCAAGGCAGGGCAGACTTTGCCCATCCTCATTCTGGGGCATGTGCAGCCCGCCTACGCCGCCGCTCTGATCCAGAACGACATCACTGTGGCCTGCTACTCCCTTGCGCAGGCACGCGCCCTGAGCGAAGCCGCCGTGGCGGCAGGCGGCAGGGTACACATCCACCTCAAGGCCGACACCGGTATGGGGCGCATCGGCTTTGCCCTGCGCACCGATTTTGACGCCGCCATCCGGGAGATGCTGGAAGCCTGTGCGCTGCCCGGGCTGGAAATGACCGGCCTGTTCCAGCATTTTTCCGTGGCCGATGACACCGCCCCGGAGAATGTGGCCTATACTGCCGAGCAGCACGCACTGTTCGTGAAAGCCTTCCACGCACTGAAGGCCGCCGGGCGGGAGCCTGCCCTTGTGCACTGCGATAACTCTGCCGGGGTCATGCTGCACCCGGACTGGCCGGAGGGACTGCCCCGAGAGCGCTGCATGGCACGCCCCGGCATCATCCTGTACGGCTACGACCCCAGCGACGAGGTGCGCTTTGGGCGCTTTAAGCCGGTAATGACCCTCAAGACCGTGGTGAGCATGATCAAGGAGATGCAGCCCGGCCAGTGCGCCAGCTACGGCCGCCGCTTTACCGCCGAAAAGCCCACTAAGGTAGCCACCCTTTGCACCGGCTATGCCGACGGCTACCCCCGGCTTTTGAGCTGCGGCAAGGGCGTGGTGGAGATCCACGGCAAGGCCTGCCCGGTACTGGGGCGGGTGTGCATGGATCAGATGATGGTGGACGTGACCGATGTGCCGGAAGTGCGCGAAGACGATGAAGCCATCCTGTGGGGCGGCACCGTGAGCGACACCGCAGAGACCATTGCCCGCAAGACCGACACCATCCCCTACGAAGTGCTGTGCGGCGTTTCCCGCCGCGTGCCCCGCGTCTACCGCGACCACGGACAGATCGTGGCCGTGGAGGACTGGATCTTAGAAGCATAAAGCTGCCCGGAGGAACTACATGGCAAGAGACAACATCCGCAACTTCTGCATCATTGCACATATCGACCACGGCAAATCCACCCTGTCCGACCGCATTCTGGAGCTGACCAAGAGCGTGGACGAGCGCACCATGGAGGATCAGATCCTTGATAACATGGATATCGAGCGCGAGCGCGGCATTACCATCAAGGCGCGTGCCGTAACCATGAACTACACCGCAAAGGACGGCAAGACCTACGAGTTCAACCTGATCGACACCCCGGGTCATGTGGACTTTGCCTACGAGGTCAGCCGCAGTCTGGCCGCCTGCGAGGGCGCCATTCTGGTGGTGGACGCCACGCAGGGCGTGGAAGCGCAGACGCTGGCCAACACCTATATGGCACTGGAGCACGATCTGGAGCTGGTACCCATCCTGAACAAGATCGACCTGCCCAGCGCCCACCCGGACGAGGTGGCGCAGGAGGTGGAGGACGTGATCGGCCTGCCCTGCATGGACGCGCCCCGCGTCTCCGCCAAGACTGGCCTGAACGTCGATCAGGTGCTGGAGCGTGTGGTCAGCGATATCCCCGCCCCCACCGGCGACCCGGACGCCCCCTTAAAGGCGCTGATCTTCGACAGCATCTACGACAGCTACAAGGGCGTCATCGTCTACATCCGCGTGTTCGAGGGCTCGGTGAAGCCCGGCGACACCATCCGCATGATGGCTACCGGCGCAGAGTTCACGCTGGTGGAGGTGGGGCACATGGGTGCCACCTCCCTGACCCCCTGTGCCCAGCTGCAGGCCGGTGAGGTAGGCTACCTGACCGCCAGCATCAAGACGGTGCAGGACACCCGCGTGGGCGATACCGTCACGCTGGCAGAGCGCCCCACCGCAGAAGCGCTGCCCGGCTACCGTCAGGTCAAGCCCATGGTGTTCTGCGGCATCTACCCCGCCGACGGTGCCAAGTACCCCGACCTGAAGGACGCGCTGGAAAAATTGCAGCTGAACGACGCCTCCCTGACCTTTGAACTGGAGACCAGCGCCGCGCTGGGCTTCGGCTTCCGCTGCGGTTTCCTGGGTCTGCTGCACATGGAGATCATCACCGAGCGTCTGGAGCGGGAGTTCGATCTGGACATCATCACCACCACCCCCAGCGTGCGCTACCGTCTGACCCTGACCGACGGCACTGTGGAGATGATCGACAACCCCTCCAGCTACCCGGACCCCAGCAACATCGTCAAGCAGGAGGAGCCCTTTGTGGATGTGCATCTGTACACCCCCAACGACTATGTGGGCGGCCTGATGGATCTGTGCCAGAGCAAGCGCGGCGTCCTGATCGATATGAAGTATCTGGACGATGTGCGGGTGGATCTGCACTACGCGCTGCCGCTGGGCGAGATCGTGTACGACTTCTTTGACGCCATCAAGAGCCGCAGCCGGGGCTACGCCAGCTACGACTATGAGTTCAAGGAGTACCGCGAGAGCGATCTGGTCAAGCTGGACTTTTTGCTCAACGGCGACCCCGTGGACGCCTTGTCCATGATCGTGTTCCGGGACAACGCCTACGCCAAGGGACGCCGCATCTGCGAAAAGCTGCGGGACAACATCCCGCGCAACCTGTTCGAGATCCCGGTGCAGGCAGCCATCGGCGGCAAGATCATTGCCCGCGAGACGGTCAAGGCCATGCGCAAGGATGTGCTGGCCAAGTGCTACGGCGGCGATATCTCCCGTAAAAAGAAGCTGCTGGAAAAGCAGAAGGAAGGCAAAAAGAAGATGCGTCAGCTGGGCAGCGTTTCCCTGCCCAGCGAAGCCTTTACCGCCGTGCTCAAGCTGGACAGCGACGACGATTGATCTGCAAATATACAAAAGGGATGCTGCGTGCGCGGCATCCCTTTTTTGATGGGAACTTCCAAATGTGAAATCCGCTCATGGCAGAGACGCACTCTTTGCTTTTCCTACTAAATATGTTATAATTTATTTATATATCAGTTTTTGTATCCGTTTTTGGAGAGATGGGCTGCGGCCTTCTCTATGCAACGTTCCCCGGCAGAAAGGATGTGGCCTTTATCAAAGCAAAACACGGAAAAGGCGCAGCACAAAGCGGCAGACACACACACAGCGGCAGCTGCGCACAGAGGGCAACGCCCCTCTGGAAGCAGGTGCTGCTGACGCTGCTGGTTCTTGTTGCCCTGCTTGCCCTGCTGGGCGGGGCGCTGTGGCAGAATATCTGCTATAACCGCACCCACTATACGGCAGAGTTCTATCAGATCCATTCCCGCAAGCTGACCCAGAGTTGCCGGGTCGTTTTTCTGACCGACCTGCATCTGCGGGAATACGGAGCAGATAACTGTGAGCTGGTGCAGGATGTCCGCAGCCTTGCCCCGGATCTGATCCTGCTGGGCGGCGACTTTGTGACCTACGGCGAAGGCACCAATTATGATAATATGCTTTCTCTGTTCCGTCAGCTGAGCGAGATTGCCCCGGTATGCGGCGTGCTGGGCAACCACGAGGACGAGCTGTATTTTCTGGACAACGACCGGGAACTGGTGGAAAAGTTCACCGCCGCCGGGGTGACCGTCCTGCGCAATCAGGAGGCGCGCTATACCATCCACGACAATGTCATCAGCATTCTGGGCGTGGAGGGCAGCCCGGAGGACTTTTACAACTACGGTGCCAGTACCTTTATGGACAGCGTGGAGCCGCAGACGGACTATGACCTGCGCATCTGTCTGGCACACGTTCCCACCTACTTTCCCGAGCATCTGGAAAATTATTCCTTTGAGCTGGGACTGGCCGGGCACACCCACGGCGGCATCGTGCGTCTGCCGAAGATCGGTCCGCTTTATACCGCCGAGGAGGGCTTTTTCCCCGACTATGCCGGGGGCAGCTATACGCTTGCCAACAACGCCACCCTCATTGTAAGCCGGGGACTGGGCGATTCCAGCTGGGTGCCCCGCATCAATAACGTGCCGGAGCTTTCGGTCATTGACATCGACTAAGCAGTCTGCACCGCGCGTGCAGGCCGCTGCAAAAGGGTAGAATGCCATGGATGACATCAAAGAAAAGATCAAACAGGCGCTGCGCCATATCTGGATCAATAAATACCGTCTGTTTTTCTGCCTGCTGACCTTGTGCTGTCTGTTCGGGCTGGTTCACTATTTCAAAAGTGCGGACAGCGCCACCGCCAGCCTCTCCTTCAATTACTCCGAGGCGGCGCTTGGCATGAACCCCAACAAGACCCGCTTCAACGCCTACGAGATCGTTTCGGACGAGGTGATGGAACGCGCCATCCGGCGGGTGGGCTTGCAGGACAGCCTGACTGCATCCCAGCTGGCCCAGTGCCTTTATCTCAGCCCGGAAGGCACCGGCAGCGCCAACGGCAGCGAGTATATCAGCACCAACTACTATCTTTCCATCAATACCCGCAAGCTGGAGCTTGGCAGCCGCAAGGCTACGGATCTTTTGCAGAGCGTGTGCGAATCCTACCGGGAGATCTTTCAGAGCAACTACTGCGACAACCAGAGCCTGCTGAAGGAAAAGCTGGAAGTGACCTCTGCGTGTGAGCCTTACCTACGGCTGAACGAGCTGGAGGTGCGCGCTGAGGGGCTGAACCGCTACCTGAACGCTCGTCTGCAGGAGAACAAAAGCTTTACGGACGAGGCAAACCCCGACTCTGCCACCAACAACTTTACCACGCTGGGTAAAAAGATCAACAATCTGGTGGATTACGACCTGCCCAATGCCATGGCCTTTGTCATTGAGGGCGGCGTTGCCCGCGACCCGTCCATGCTGACCAGCATTCTGGAATACAAGAACAAGATCGACGATCTTGCCATGCGCACCCAGCAGGCTTATTATGACGCCGACAAAAAGGGCATTTCCATCTACGAAAAGTCCATGACCTCCATCATGATGATCCCCACCGTGGACGAGGACAGCGAATACTATATGTCCCGCACCAAGACCGCCATGGATGCGCTGGCGCGAGCGGCAGACGCTTCTCTGGCCGATGCCACCGACTACCAGTCCGAGATCGTGAGCACGAATTATGTGATCCAGAAGATCCGGGAGCTGGATGCCGGCCAGCCGCGTCTGGCCGAGGCGCAGGCCATGGTGAACAAGCTGGAGACCGCCATCAACGAGATCTCGGAGCAGCTGTTTGTACTGGACAAGGCGTATATCAAGTACAAATCCCAGAACTATATTACCTTTACCTACGGCTCGGCCTCCTTCCTGCAGCGCCTGAGCCTGAAAAAGACCCTGATGGAGTCCGTTGCCGTGATGCTGGGCAGCGCATGGCTGCTCCACGAACGTAAACGCAGAAAGGCAAGGCACCGCAGATGAAAAAGTTTGAGATCCTGCGCTATCTGAAGCGTTTCAGCCTGCTGATCTTTCTGGTGTCGCTGGCAGGTGCGGCCGCCATCTACCTGTATGCAGACGGTAGGCAGAAGTACACTGCATCGGTCATTATCCGCTATACCAACGACGGCATCTCGGACGGCTACACCCCGGACGGCAGCGAGCTGGACGTCAACGAGATTTACTCCTCCACCGTCATCTCGCAGGCCATGGATGCACTGGGTGCTTCCGGGCGGCTGAGCACCATCCGTTCCAACATCTCGGTGACCCCGGTAATCTCGGAAGATCAGCAGACCATCAACGAGGCACTGCTGCAAAAGGGCGAAGAGGTGACCTATTTCCCGGATACCTACAAGGTGAGCCTTGTGGTGGATGGAGAGCAGGGCGCGGGTTATGCCCGCAATATGCTGGATGCCATCATCCAGAGCTACTGCACCTATTATACGGAAAAATATGTGGAGCAGAAGCTCTCGCTCAACCCCTCGTCCGGTCTGCTGGACAACGGCTACGATTACTACGAGTGCATCCGCATTCTGGAAAACGATACCAACGAGATGCAGGACTATCTGCTGAGCAAGCGGGAGCACTACCCGAATTTTCGCTCCTCCCGCACCGGCTACACCTATGCAGACCTGTGCGATATCTATTCCGACTTCAAAAAATACACCATCCCGGCGCTGTACGCCTATGTGCTCAACGGCCCGCAGGTGCGGGACGGCACGGTGCTGCAGGAATATCTGGCCAACACCATCGAAACTGCAAAGCAGAACGAACAGATCACCACCGAGCAGCGGGACAGTCTGTGGAGCCTGACCGACCAGTATGTGTACAAGAACGCCGATCTGCTGCAAAACTACTTTACTGACCGGGGCGAGGTGGTGTCCTCGGACTATATCCTGAATAACATCGAGCTGGAAGGTGCTGGCGATAAGGCACAGACCACCTACGACGGTCTGGTGCTGAAACTGGTATCGCTGGAACAGCAGGTCGCATCCAGCCAGATCGACCGGCAGTTTCAGGAGGAGATCCTGCAAAGTTTCCGCAACGTGGATTTTGGCGGTACAAGCGAACAGCATGCTGCAATGGAAAGCATGATCAACGACTACGAGGCGCAGCTGAAAAGCTACTACGAGATCATCAATACCAGCAGCAAGGAGCTGAACCTGTACATCAGCGCGGATTATCTGAAGATGATCAGCTCGGTGCAGGTGGCTGCCGCCATCAATGTCAAGCTGTACCTGATGCTTGCGCTGGTGCTGTTCTTTGTCATCGGCTGCTGCGGCGCAATTCTGCTGGGCCGCATCTCGGATGCGGTGGATTATCTGCTGTATGTGGACAAAAAGACCGGTCTGCCCAACCGCGAAAAGCTCAACGTGTATATCACCGGCATGGCCGACCGCATCCTGCCGGAGGACTATACCTGCTTTGCTTTGCAGCTGGACAACCTGACCGAGATGAGCCGCCGCTTCGGCTACCATGTGGGTGACGGCATCCTGAAGGATTTTTCCGGTCTTTTGCAGCTGATGGGCGATACCGACGGCACGGTGGGCTACAACGGCGCGGGCAAGTTCCTTGCCTTCTTTGATGAATGCAGCACCCGGAAGGCAGAGGTCATAATCCGCATCCTGCAAAGTCAGGTGGACGAGTACAATAAGCTCAACCCGGAGTACCCCATCCTGTTCACCGCCGCATGGGCCACCGCCTCGGAGGAGAAGCTCTACCATGTGCGCGACCTTGTGCGCTGCGCACAGAAAAAGATGGCCCTGATCGCAGAGGAGGGCGGCGCTGTCCTTGCCGGAACGGAGCGTGGTGAAGCATGATCCAGAACCGACGCGCTTACCAGCTGATCCACTGCCACACCCGCAGCCGTCTGCTGGCGGGCGCTGCCGCCGTGTGCGGCGCAGCCTGCGGCCATGCAGACCTTGGGCTGTACCATCTGCTGCACCGGGGCGGTGCCCCGCTGCCGGACAGCACACAGGCCGACCGCGCCGCGCTGGCAGCCCTGTGCCCGAAACCCGCAGCAGAAGAGACCTGCCCGCTGCTGCCGCCGCAGGACCCGACGGTGACCCTTTCGGTCATTGTGCCGGTGTACAACGGCGAAGCTACCATCGGCCCCTGTCTGGACAGCATTTTGCAGCAGGAGACCAGCTGCACCGTGCAGCTGATTGTGGTGGACAGCGATTCCACCGACGGCACAGCCGCCGTGCTGGAACGCTACCGGGCACTGCCCGGGGTGTTGCTGTGCAATTGCAGTGCGCCCCGCAGCGCCGCCGCCGCCCGCAACGAGGGGCTACGCCACGCCGTGGGCCGCTGGCTGATGTTCGTGGACAGCGACGATCTGTTATTGCCCGGTGCCATCCGCACCCTGCTGGAGGCCGCACAGCGCCTTGACGCCGATGTGGTGCAGGGCGGCTGGCAGTACCTGTACACCGACGGCACCCACGGCCCGGTGCAGCGCTACCCGGCGGCAGTCTACGCCGGTGCTGCCGCGCCGGAGCGGTTCGAGCTGCCCGGGATGCCATGGGGCAAGGTGTACCGGCGGGAGCTGTTTGCACAGGTGCGCTTTCCGGCTTACTATACCTGCTTTGAGGATGCCATCATCCATTTTCTGGTATTCCGGCTGGCAAAGACTGTGGCCTCTGTGCCGGAGATGGTCTATCTGTGGCGCAAAAACCCCAAGGGGCTTACCGCCACAAGTCAGCACCGCCCTGCCGCCGTGCAGAGCTACTGGATCATGGAGCAGCTGGCAGTGCAGGATGCTGCGCTGGGCCTGCCCCACGATGCGTTGTACCGCTGCACCCTGACGCTGCAGCTTTCGGCTTTCTGCTATGCCACTGTATCCGGCCTGCCGCCGGAAACGCAGCAGGCTGTTTTCCGGCTGTGCTGTGCTTTGTACGCAAAGGCGCTGCCGCAAGAGGGCGCACTGCCCCGCCGTGCCCGCTGGGGTGCCCGGGCGCTGCGGCAGCAGGACTTTGGGCTGTGGTGCCGCTACGGCAGAAGATTTCAGTTGTTATAATGTAAGGAGTACCCATGGTACGAGTGCTGCATTCGGTCAGCAATATGGACCGCGGCGGGATCGAGACCATGCTGATGAACTACTACCGGCATATCGACCGCGAAAAGGTCCAGTTTGATTTTATCGTCAACAAGCAAAAGCCCGGCGATTACGACGACGAGATCCGCCGTCTGGGCGGGCATATCTACCAGAGTCCGGGATTAAACCCGCTGCACTACCCGGCGTATCTGCGCTTTGTGCAGCAGACCGTGGCCACAGACCCCCGCATCCGCATCCTGCACGCCCACAACGAGGCGATGGGGCTTTATGCCCTGAAGGGTGCGGAGAAGGCCGGGCTGCAAGTGCGCATTGCCCACGCCCATAATATCTGGATCGTCCGGGACTACAAGTGGCCGCTGAAGATGTTCTGTAAGCAGCTGCTGCCCGGCGCCGCCACCCACCTGTGGGCCTGCGGCCGGGATGCGGGCATCTACTACTTTGGCAAAGCGGACTGGGAGCGCCGGGGACAGATCATTCCCAACGCCATCGAGCCGGAGACCTTCCGCTTCTCCCCCGCCGTCCGCGCCGAAATGCGGGCGCGCTACGGGCTGGAGGACCGGGTGGTGCTGGGTCATGTAGGCCGCTTTGATGTCCGCAAGAACCACGAGCGTCTATTGGAAATCTTTGCCGCCTTTTTGCAGCTGGAACCCCGGGCGATGCTGGTGCTCATTGGTACCGGCAGGCTGGAGCAGGCTGTCCGTGCACAGGCGCAGGAACTGGGCATCACAGACCATATCCTGTTTGCCGGGTTGCAAAGCAATGTGGCCGACTGGTACCAGATGATGGATCTCTTCGTCATGCCCTCCCGCTTTGAGGGTCTGCCGGTGGTGGGGATCGAGGCGCAAGCCGCTGGGCTGGGGTGCGTATTTTCGGACGCAGTGCCGGCGGAGGTGCTGCTTTCTTCCCATGCCATCCAGATCCCGCTTTCCGCCAGCAATGCAGACTGGGCAGCAGGCTTGCAGCGGATGCTCCACCAGCCCTGCGACCGATTTGCTGGTGCAGAACTGATCCGACAGGCGGGCTACGATATCAACATCGCCGCCGCCCGCTTACAGCAGCAGTACCTGCAACTGGGAGGGCAGGCGTAACCCCCCGGCGGCTGCGGGAACACCCACAATAAAAGGAGAGCCCTTTTCATGCACACATTGGATCAGATCCTGACCAAAAAGGATTACAGCCGGAAAACTCCGGCCTCTTTGTTTTATAAGGACAGCCCGCTGTGGCAAAAACTGCTGACCATCGGTTGCGTGGTCTTTTTGGCCGGTGCCGGGCTGGGAGAGTGGAAACCAATCAACAGCGCAGTGGGCGGCCTTCCCAAAGCCATCTCTCTGGGGGTGATCGGGCTGGCAATGCTGTACACCCTGTTTTACCCGGACGAAAAGCGTCTCCGGGAGTTATGGAAGCCTACCCTGCTTTATATGTCCCTGATGGCGGCGCTGTTTTTCTGGTCGATGGTCATCTGGATCGAAAGCTTTGCCGCAGTGTCTTCCATGATCCGAAGCTGCTCCAAGATCGTGTTCCAGAGTATTGCCATCCTCACTGCCGTGGCGCTGGTCTATCTGTTCCGGGAAAAAGCCATCGAGCTGTTTACCATCAGCATCTGCATTGCCAACACGGCCATCATGCTGCTGAGCATTCCTGGCTACGGTTTTGCAGCCAGCATCCAGTCTCTCGTTACCTGTTTGATCACCTTCGGTGATGCGGATGGCTATGCGCTGCAGCTGGAGATTCACGACCTGACCTTTGTGTTCGGGCAGATGATCTTGTACTACGCCGTTTTTGCTCCTCGTACTACCCGGCAGGAAAAGCGCAAGCGCTGGCTGTATCTGCTGCTCTGCTGCTGGTTTTTTCTGGTCGGCATGAAGCGCATCGCCATCCCGGCGGTGGTTCTGTTCGTCCTGATCGCTCTGCTTCTCCGCAAGCGCAAAGTCCCCGGCTGGTTTTACCCGGCAGTGGGCGTCTGCTGTATCCTGTTTTTTCTGGCATTCCTCTACTGTGTGCGCTACGGTGTTATTTCAAGGTTGCTGAACAGTTTTGGCATTGACATGATGGGTCGGGACTACCTGTGGAGCATGGCGAACCCATACTATGAATTTTCTATCACCTATATCGGCCGCGGTTTTGAATATGTGGACACCATCATCGCCCAGTGGTATAATGACGGACTCATCAACCAGCCTTACCCCTTCCACAACGACATCCTGAAGGTCTTTGTAGAGGTAGGCTTTCCGGGTTTTCTGCTCTGGTCCAGCATCCAGTATGTTCTGACTCCGCTGTTCTGGCAGCGCTATGCAGACCAAGAGACCACGTTGCTGTATCTGTCCGAGCTAGGCTATATGACGGTGACCTACCTGACCGATAATACCGCCTTTTATTTCTGGAGTACGATGGCGCTGCGTCTGGTGACGCTTGCCTACGCCATGGAGCGCAAAAAGCCCCCGGAACCCAAGGTGTGGATGCCGGACAGTCGGCAGGAGATGCGGGACCGCATCCATATTCTGATGAAGGAAGTGTGACGGCAAGGAGTGAAAACAATGCCCTGTATCTCGTTTATAGTGCCTGTTTATAATATGGAGCGCCTGCTGCCCCGGGCGCTGCGCTCACTGCGGGCGCAGACTTTGACCGACTTCGAGGCCATTCTCATCAACGATGGCTCCAAGGACGGCAGCGCCGCGCTGTGTGCACAGGCTGCTGCCGAGGATGCGCGCTTTCGCTTCATCGACCAGCCCAACGGCGGCGTAGCCGCTGCCCGCAACGCGGGTCTGGATGCAGCCCGGGGCGAGTATATCTTCTTTCTGGATCCGGATGACTGGGTAGAGCCGGATGCGGCAGAAGTGCTGTATCATGCCGCCCGGAATGCTGATGCGGACTGCGTGGAGTTTGGGCTGTATCTGGACAGCTATGATGAAAATGACCGGCTGCTGCACACGCAGACCAGCGGCAGCACCCTCTCCGGCGTGTACCGGGGCGCGCCCTTCAAGGAACATTTCGACGAGACGGCGTCCTCGTATCTGGTCACCAATAAGCTGTTCCGCCGGGCGTTTCTGGAGCAGCATCAGCTGCGTTTCTCCTGCCATCAGCTGGGGGAGGACGGGCTGTTCTTTGTAGCCTTTTATCGTCAAAATCCCGGCTGTCTGGTGGTGCTGGAAAAGCCGCTGTACCACTACACCGCTGCCCGGCGGGGCAGCCTGTCCAACAGCTACCACCCGGAGCGTCTGGAGGATAACTTTTATCTCAGCGATGCAGTGTGGGACACCGTTGCCGCGTGGGGCTTACAGGACAGCCCCATGCACCGCGCAAAGGCGAGCTACTGCACGATCCGCGACCTGATGATGGGAATCAAGAATCTTGGATGCAGCCCGCTTTCCCTTTCCGAGCAGACTGCTTGGCTGCGCAGTCCCCTGCAAAAGCCCCGGGTGCGCACGGCGGTGCGCAGCACCCCACTGCACGCCATGCAGAGCCGGAACGACCAGGTAAAGCTGTTGCTGCTCAAGCTGCGGCTATGCCGCGCGGTGCTGCTGCTCTCGGGCGCAAATCAGCGTAAGAATACCTGAAGAGAAACGCAAAAATCCCCCCGCTGCCGACTGGCAGCGGGGGGATTTGTTACCGATTTAAATGAAAATCAGCGCTTAGTTCTGCTTCATGCGAGCGAAGCAGTCAGAGCAGTAGACCGGACGGTCCTCACGGGGCTGGAAGGGGACCTTGCAAGCCTTGCCGCAAGCTGCGCAGACAGCATCGAACATCTGACGCTCACCGCTGTTGCTGCGTGCGCCGCCGTTCTTGCGGGCGTCACGGCAGGGCTTGCAGCGCTGGGGCTGATTCTCGAAGCCGCGAGATGCGTAGAACTCCTGCTCACCAGCAGTCCAAACAAATTCCTTACCGCAGTCCTTGCAGACCAGAGTCTTGTCTTCAAACATAGTAGTATCTCCTCTTTAGTTAGTTCTTGCCCACGGAAGGATTGTAACCATACCTTTGGTTTTGGGACCATCGCGCTGATCAGTAAGCTTACCAGGGGCTTGAATAGATAAACGCCCTCGGATTGAGGACTTTCCTATTGTACCGTTATTTTTGAGATTTGTCAACCAAAAAACAACCGTTCGCCCTTTTATTTGTACACATGGCACAAACCGACAGCATATATTTGGGTAAAATCACCGCCTTAAGATGGAAAAGCGGCGCGCCGCACAGGTTATGCGCAGCGGCAGATAATTTATGATTTGCGGTTCAGAAACACCTGCGGGTGTTTCCGAACCACTTTTTCACACAAGCAAAAAGGGGCTGCCGCACACTCTGTGCAGCAGCCCCTGCAAAGCCCTTTGGGAAAAGCTTACTTCTCGATGACTTCCTTGGTGTCGCGGGCGATCATCAGCTCCTCGTCGGTAGCAATGACCAGCGTGCGCACCTTTGCGCCCCAAGCGGTGATCTCGCACACATCGCCAACAGGGTGCTTGTTCTTCTCGGTGTCGATGCGGATGCCCAGCCAATCCATGTGGTGGCAGATCTTTGCACGGGCAATGGCATCGTGCTCGCCGATGCCGCCGGTAAAGACGATGGCATCCACGCCGCCCATAGCTGCAATGTAGCTGCCGATGGTCTTTTTGATCTGGTAGTTCAGCATATCGGAAGCCAGCTGTGCGCGCTTGTTGCCGGCCGCGGCAGCCTCTTCCACATCGCGCTTATCGCTAGAAACACCGGAGATGCCCAGCAGGCCGGACTTCTTGTTCAGGATCTCGTCCAGCTCGTGGCCGGTGATGTTCAGGGTGTACTTCAGGTAGTTGACCACAGAGGGGTCCAGGTCGCCGCAGCGGGTGCCCATCATCAGGCCGGCCAGCGGGGTCATGCCCATGGAGGTATCCACGACCTTGCCCTGATCGACTGCGGCAATGGAAGAGCCGTTGCCCAGATGGCAGGTGATCAGCTTCAGGCGCTCAATGGGTTCTTCCAGATACTCGGCTGCCTTGTGGGCAACGTACTTGTGGCTGGTGCCGTGGAAACCGTAGCGGCGCACGCCGTACTTCTCGTAGTACTCGTAGGGGATGGCGTACATATAAGCCTTCGGCGGCATGGTGCTGTGGAAGGCGGTGTCGAACACAGCCACCATGGGAATGTTGCCGAACACCTTGCGGGCGGCCTCGATACCCAGAATACCGGCGGGGTTGTGCAGGGGAGCCAGCGGGCTCAGCTCACGCAGCGTGTTGATGACCTCATCGGTGATCAGGCAGCTGCTCTTGAACTTCTCGCCGCCATGCACGACGCGGTGGCCGATGGCGTCGATCTCGCTCACGTCATTGATGCACTTGCCTGCGCCGGTGGTCATCTTCTTCACGACCTCGGCAAAAGCCTCGGTGTGGGTGGGGAAGATTGCCGGGGTGGTAGCCTTGGTGCCGTTGGCCTCGTGAGTGATCATGCTGCTCTCCATGCCAATGCGCTCGCACAGGCCTTTGCACAGCACCTTTTCGCCGTCCATATCGATCAGCTGATACTTCAGGGAAGAAGAACCGCAGTTAATAACCAGAATCTTCATCTGTGTTGCCTCCTGAAAATTTTTGTACCGTCCGCATCCTGAAAAAAACTGCGGACAGAATTTTACAGATTCCTATGTTTATTATATAATAGGCGTGACGGCTTTTCAAGGCGCAACCCGGGCAAAGCGGTAAAACTTGTGTACAAGGTTTTTGTATATCCTGCCCACAAATCCCGGAAACGGCAGGATTTTTCTGTATATCCGATATAATTTTAACAATCTTTTGGCGAAAAGGAGCAGTTCCATGAAGTTTGCAGGCATCATTGCGGAGTACGACCCCTTCCACAACGGCCACGCATGGCAGCTGGCACAGGCGCGGTCGCTGGGGGCGCAGCGGGTGGCCGTGGCCATGAGCTGCGGGCTTACCCAGCGGGGCGCGCTGCCGCTGTTGCCGGAGGCGGTGCGGGTGCAGGCGGCGCTGGCCTGCGGAGCAGACCTTGTGTTTGCCCTGCCCGCGCCCTGCGCCTGCGCCGGTGCCGAGGCTTTTGCCCGGGCGGGGGTGCGCATTCTGGCCGCTGCCGGGTGCGACGCACTGGTCTTTGGGGCAGAGACCCCGGACACCGCCCTGCTGCAAAAAGCTGCCCGGGTGCTGTGCAGCGAAGCATACCGCACCGCGCTGAAACAGCAGCTTGCCGCCGGGGCACGCAGCTTTGCCGCCGCCCGGCAGGCGGCGGTGCAGGCGCTGTGCCCGGGGTCAGATATCGCCGAACTGCTGGACAAGCCCAACAACAATCTTGCCGTAGAGTATTGTAAAGCCATCATAGAACTGAATGTAAAAATGCAGCCCATCGCCCTGCCCCGGCAGGGCGCAGACCACGGGCAGGCGCTGACCGAAAGTGCTCATGCAGCCTTTGCCAGCGCCAGCGCCCTGCGGGCACTCTGGGCGGAGGGCGGCGCGGCGGCACTGGCACCTTATGTGCCGGAAAAGGCGCTGAAACTGTATAAACAGGCAGAATATGACGGAAAGTATACAGATTTTGCAGTCATGGGGCACTGCGAGCTGGCACTGCTGCGGGCAGCCTGCGCAGGGCAAGCCCCCTTTGCCGCAGTGCGCGGGGTATCCGAGGGGTTGGAGCACCGGCTGGAAAATGCTGTGCGGGAGACCGCAAGCCTGCCCGCTTTGCTGGATGCCCTGACCACCGTGCGCTACCCCCGGGCACGGATGCGGCGGCTGGCGATGGATGCGGCGCTGGGCTACACCGCCCAGACCCCGGCGCTGCCGCCCTACCTGCACCTGCTGGGCGCGCGCAAGGAGACGCTGCCCCTGCCCGGGGAGACGGCGCTGCCGCTATCCCACTCGCTGGCGCGGCTGGCGCGGGAAAACGAGACCTGCGCCCAAATGGCTGCTGCCCAGAGCAGAGCCAGCGACCTTGGTGCGCTGTGCCGGACAAAACCGGAGCCGATGGGCGGGATATATCGTCAAAAAATTATCTTTTTGACGAATTGACAAAAAATAACACGAAAAATTTTATATTGTGCCCTCTTGTATCCGGCGCGGTTCGGGTGTATGATTAAAGCAATGCAATGTTGGATACAACAAGCCTGTAAAAAACGACTGTCCCCGCAGGGGAAACACAAGGAGGAACCCATGGCACTTCATGTTCTGGACGAAGCCAACCGCTGCCTCGGCTGCAAAAAGCCGATGTGTCAGGAGGGCTGCCCCATCCACACCAATATCCCGGAAGTCATCCGTCTGCTCAAGGCAAACCAGATGGACGATGCAGGCCGGATGCTGTTTGAAAACAACCCCCTGACCACTGTGTGCAGTCTGGTGTGCAACCACGAAAAGCAGTGCGAGGGTCACTGCATCCGCAACCGGATGCCCAGCCACGACCCGGTGCACTTTTCCATCATCGAGGACTATATCTCCACCACCTACGCCAACAAAATGACAGCAGGCCCTGCCCCGAAAAACGGCATGAAGGCTGCTGTGGTGGGCTCCGGCCCGGCAGGCCTGACCATCGCGGTGCTGCTGGCACGCTGGGGCTATGATGTAACCATCTTTGACGCCCGGGACAAGATCGGCGGCGTGATGCGCTACGGTATCCCCAACTACCGCCTGCCGGACAGTGTGCTGGACGATTTCCAGTACCGTCATCTGGAGCTGAAGGGCATCAAGGTGCGTCCCAACACTACCATCGGCAAGACCATCACCATCGACGATTTGTTCCGCGACGGCTACAAGAGTGTGTTCATCGGTGCAGGTCTGTGGAAGGCCAACGCCATGCACATCAAGGGCGAAAGCCTTGGCAACGTAGCCTTTGGCATCGACTATCTGGCAAACTCCAAGGCCTTCCGTCTGGGCGATGATGTGGCCGTCATCGGCGTGGGCAACTCCGCTATGGATTGCGCCCGCACCGCCATCCGCAACGGTGCCCGCCACGTTACCTGCTACGCCCGCCGGGACGAGAGCTGCATCAGCGCCTCTGAGTATGAGGTGAGCTACGCCAAGCTGGAAGGCGTGGGCTTCCGGTTCTGCAAGGCACCGGTGGAGATCCGGGAAAACGGTCTGATCTGCCGCGACACCGTCAAGGGTGAGGACGGCAAGTTCACGCAGGTAGAGGGCAGCGAGACTTTTTACCCCCACACCGGCGTCATCGTGTCAGTCAGTCAGGGCTCTGAGAGCAACCTCGTCAAGACCACGACCGGCATCGAGACCAACCAGAAGGGTCTGCTGAGCGTCAGCGAGGACGGCCGCACCACCCGCGAGGGCGTATTTGCCGGCGGCGACGCCGTCATGGGCGCACGCACCGTGGTGGAGGCTGTGGCTGTTGCCAAGAAGGTGGCCGTCGCCATGGACGAATATATGAAGAGCCTGCCCGCCGACACCGCTGCCGACCCCTATGCCGACATCCCGGTGTTCCAGACCCCTACCTCTGACGTGCTGGCAAAGCAGCAATTATAACATCTTTCTATAAAAAAGGGACTTGGAAACGCCGCAGGCGTTTTCGAGTCCCTTTTTATTATAACATTACCCGCAGGGTGAACTGCCCGTCCTTGGCGGCAAAGCTGGTCAGGCCGCCGTATCGCTCTGAGATGGCGCAGATGCTGCGCACTCCAAGCCCGTGACCGGTGCGGTAGGTGCTGGCGCGCTGCTGGGAAAGGCGCAGCGCTTCGATCTCGCGCATGGCCTGCGTGACTTGTAAATTCAGGCTGGTCTGCAGCTGTTCCATCTGGATGCGCTGCCGCTCCACCCGGGAGGCGCGCAAAATGGAGCACAGAAAGGCCGCGCAGCACACAAAGAACATGAACTCCACCGCCGCCGGGTTCGCCTCGGACAAAAGGCTGGTGTAGACATGCGTGATGTAGTCAAAAAGATAGCTCACCAGCGGTACGATGCCGAACTGGCACTGCACCGAGGCCGGGTAGTGGGAAAGCTGCCGCATGGAGGGCGCAAGGAAGCGGATGAACAGCAGCAGCGGCAGGGTGAACAGCAGCTCTGCCACCGGCTGCACCAGCGGATGCTGCGGGAGGAACAGCGCTACCGCCAGCGCCGCCCAGCGTGCGCCCCTGCACTTCACAGTATTCCAGACTGTCCAGCGTAATGCGAGTCACGCCGCTTTTGCAGCGCAGGATCAGGCTGTGCTGGGTGCGCTTGCGGCACTCGGCCAGCACAGCATCGGTAAGGCGGAAAAAGCTGTCCTTCCAGATGGGCTTGAGCTGGTAGTAGTATGCGCCCACCACATAGGACTGTACGGCAAATTCCGAAGAAGAGGTCACAAAGATGATCTGCACCGCCGTGTCGTACCGGCGGATCTCCCGCGCGGCATTGATGCCGTTGATGCCGGGCATGAGCACATCCAAAAACAGCACGTCAAAGCGTACCCCGGCCTCGATATCTGCCAGAAGCTCCACGGGCTTTGTATAGGGGGCCAGCTCCAGCTGCACCCCCCGCAGGGTGCGGTACTGCTCCAGAAAATCCTGCATCTGATGCAGCAGCGCGGCATCGTCATCACAGAAAGCGATCCGGGTCATAGCAAAGAAATCCTTTCCGAACAAAAAATCCACCCCTTAACGATACCACATCCGTGCCGTTTCGTCACGTCTTTTTCGCAAATTTGCAAGCTTTTTACATCCCCGGCGGCTGCACCGCGCACCCTTTCGGCAGAGTGTTCAACGGCAGCGCGGCCCCCTTGTGCAGAACGTCCAAAAATCGCGCAGAAGCTTGTATTTTGCCTGCGGAGCGTGTACAATAAGCACAGAATATGTTTGCGCAGAGCAGGAGAGCGACAGACAGAGCAGATAGCTTTGTTTGGTGCGCTCTTTTTTGTTTTGCGCTCAAGCTTCAGAGCAAGGAGAGAAGATCATGAGCCAGACCAAATATATCCTCTCACTGGATCAGGGCACTACCAGCAGCCGGGCGATCCTGTTTGACAACGAGCAGAACATCGTCTGCGTGCAGCAGCGGGAATTTGAGCAGATCTACCCCCATCAGGGCTGGGTGGAGCACAACCCTATGGAGATCTGGTCCAGCCAGTACGGCGTGATGAACGAGGTGATCGCCCAGAGCGGCGTAGACCCCAGAGACATTGCGGGCATTGGCATCACCAACCAGCGCGAGACCACCATCCTGTGGGACAAGAACACCGGACGCCCGGTGTATAACGCCATCGTCTGGCAGTGCCGCCGCACTGCACCCCTTGTGGACGAGCTGCTCAAGACCCCCGGCATGGCGGACTACATCCGGGAAAACACCGGCCTTGTGCCGGACGCCTATTTCTCTGCCACCAAAATCAAGTGGATCTTGGAGAACGTTCCCGGTGCGCGGGAAAAGGCCGAGGCCGGAGAGCTTTTGTTCGGCACGGTGGACACATGGCTGGTCTGGAAGCTGACCGGCGGCAAGGTGCACGTTACCGACCGCACCAACGCCAGCCGCACCATGCTGTACAACATCCGCACGCTGGACTGGGACGACACCCTGCTCAAGGCGCTGGACATCCCCCGCTGCATCCTGCCCAGCGTGAAGGACTCCAGCGAGGTGTACGGCTACACCAACATTCAGGGCGTGGACGTGCCGGTGGCCGGTATTGCAGGCGACCAGCAGGCTGCACTGTTCGGGCAGGGCTGCTTTAAGCCCGGCGATGTGAAAAACACCTACGGCACCGGCTGTTTCCTGTTGATGAACACCGGCAACAAGATCTACCAGAGCAAAAACGGTCTGGTCACCACCATCGCCATCAGCCTTGACGGCAAGGTGGAGTATGCGCTGGAAGGCTCCGTCTTTGTGGGCGGCGCGGTCATCCAGTGGATCCGGGACGGGATGCACCTGATCCAGGACAGCTGTGATTCCGAGTACTACGCCCAGAAGGTGCCGGACAACGGCGGCGTGTACATCGTGCCCGCCTTTACCGGTCTGGGCGCACCTTATTGGGATATGTACGCCCGGGGTGCCATTCTGGGCATCACCCGCGGCACCACCCAGAACCACATCATCCGCGCAGCCGAGGAATCCATTGCCTACCAGAGCGCTGACCTGATGTGGGCCATGGAAAAGGATACCGACATCACCATCAGCACCCTGAAGGTGGACGGCGGCGCCAGCCGCGACCACTTCCTGATGCAGTTCCAGTCCGACATCCTGAACAAGGAGGTGCTGCGCCCGGCCATCCGGGAGACCACCGCCCTTGGCGCGGCGTATCTGGCCGGCCTTGCCACCGGCGTGTGGAAGAGCCGGGAGGAGATCAGCCATCTGTGGAGCTGCAATCAGCTGTTTGAGCCCAAAATGGACGCCGTCCAGCGGGAAAAGCTGGTCAGGGGCTGGCACAAGGCCGTGGGCCGCAGTCAGGACTGGGCCGAGCACGAGGTGTAAGGCAGGAAAATCGCTGACAGCATAACATTATAATACCCCCGGCAGGCTGCCACCGTGATGGTGTTCGCCCGCCGGGGGTGTTTTAGTGGAGCATTGTATCACAAAATGACTACGGGTGCAAGACGGATCATTCTGACGGTGAGGGCAAGAATCGTCCCGTGGGCCAGCTTTCTTGTTGGGGCGTGTCTGCCCCAAGCCCTGCTTCATAATATCGATCACGACCGATCAACGACTGATTTATAGTAATTGCCAAAGTCTGCAAGTGCATTGACGATTGGTAACATTTCCGTTCCGAGATCGGTCAACCCATATTCTACTTTGGGAGGATTCTCGTGATAATCACGGCGGTAGGCAAGCCCATCATCAATCATCTGTCTTAAGCTCTCGGTCAAAACTTTCTGCGAGATCCCGTCGATGCTTCTTTGCAACTCATTGAATCTCCATGGACGCTCTTTCAGATTGCGCAGAAGCAAGAGTTTCCATTTTCCGCCAATCAGGGATACTGCTGTTGCAACCGGACATTCCGGCAATTCTTCTTTTGTACGCATATCAGTCACCTCTGTATGTAGTATATCACATTCATTTTTGAGTGTACAGTTACAAAAAAGTGCGTACTTGTTTTTGAATGTGCAAGATTCTATACTTAGCGCAGGCAATGAAAGATTGCGAATCAAAATGGAGGTGCTTACAATGGCAAGCTACACAAAAATGACAGTTGGAAAAGAAAATCGGACGGAGCTTCATGAAAAGCTCGCCCTGACTGGTGCGGAGATCAGCCTGAATACGCTTCCTGCGGGAGCAAATGTTCCGTTTGTCCACTCCCACAAGGCAAATGAGGAAATCTACGGTGTTCTTTCCGGCAAAGGCAAGGTCGTTATCGATGGCGAAGAAATCAGCCTTGCAGCAGGCGACTGGCTGAAGATTTCTCCCGTGGCAAAACGTCAGTTCTTTGCTGCAAGCAATTCTGAAATCACTTATATTTGTATTCAGGTCAAGGAAAATTCTCTCGAAGGCTATACTGCAACGGATGCTGTGATCTACTGATAAAACATATCAAAACAAAAGGCAGGATACCACCCTCATGGTGATACCCTGCCTTTACTTGTTCCGGTTCTCGTTCTGTACCGCACACTACAAAAAAATCCCCAGGCCGAATGGTCTGGGGATGTGGTGGACGGTACAGGACTCGAACCTGTGACCTCCTGCACGTCAAGCAGATGCTCTACCAGCTGAGCTAACCGTCCATGTCATATCGACTTGGATAGTTTACCACAGCTTTTTGCAAAAAGCAAGACCTTTTGTGCTTTTTATGCGTTCTTTTTTACTTTTCCGGCGAAAGTGCCCGGCGGATGATATCGTACAGCACCGGCTTCATGGCGTCGATGTTGTCCGGCTTGCCCTCCAGAATGCTGGAATAGCACACCGACATACACATACTGCCCAAGGCAGTGATGCGCTGGTAGACCTCCCGCTCACTACGTCCGGCCATCTCCGGGCTGGAAAGCACGATGGCCAGCAGCTTGCGCATCAGGGGCTCGGCTTCCCTGCTGGCTTCGATTTGGTCCAACCCGGGCCAGACGAAGTTGCGCTCCAGAAACCGCAGCACCAGCACGTCCTGCCGCAAAGCCTCGATGATATGGTCGATGACGAACACTACCTGCGCGGTAAAGTCGGGCAGCTCGGGGTGCTGCTCGACCGCAAGGCAGGCATCGCTCAGCAGCTGGTAGCTCACCCGCCCCAGCAGCGCCTGCATCACCGCGCCCTTATCCTGAAAATACAGATAAAACGTGCCTTTGCCCACCTTTGCCCGGCTGGTGATATCCTCCACGCTGGTCTTGGCGGTGCCCCGCTCCAGAAACAGCTCGTAGGCTGCATCCAGCAGGGCGCGGCGCTTTTCCTGTTTCTTCCCTTCCACGGTGCTCATGCTCTGGGTAGATTCCTCTTTTCTCTGAATTCAGACGCAGGTATGTGCTGCGTCCGTTCTGTGTACCTTAGTTTAGCAGTCCTTGCCAGTTTGTGCAAGCCCGGTTTGTTATACAATTTTTTGCAGGTGATAAAAAAACTGACTTTCAGTCACTTTTTCTGCTTGACACACTGCCCGGGCTGAATATAATAGTGTTTGCCCGGAAGATGACCGGCGGTCAGTTTCGCGGGCTTTCCCAATCAACTTTCTATTCTGGAGGGTTCTCATGAAAAAGATCGCACAAGGCATCGTGCGTCTGCGCAAGTTGATCTTAACAGTGGCCGTGCTGCTGTTGATCCCTTCCGCGATCGGCGCCATTGCCACCCGCATCAATTATGACATCCTCACCTACCTGCCGCAGGATCTGGACTCCATGATCGGCGAGGTAGCCCTTGAGGACGATTTCCATTTGGCCTCCACCGGTATGATCACGGTAGAAGGCTTACCCACAAACGAACTGATCGCCATGAAGAAGGACATCGAGGCTGTTCCCGGCGTGACCCAGACCTTCTGGCTCAGCGATGTGATCGACCCCAGCATCCCCACCGAGATGCTGCCCGCCGATGTGCAGCAGTTCATGTTCGGCAAAAACGATTCCACCATGCTGATCGTCCGCTTTGACGCCCCCAGCGCCAGCGACGAGACCATGGAAGCCGTTGCGCAGATCGAAAAGCTGCTGCGCAAGGACTGCTTCTTCGGCGGCATGAGCGTCATTCTGCAGGACACCAAGGCGCTGGTCAATCAGGAAATGCCCCTGTACATCCTGATCGCCGTGGGCGCCAGCCTGCTGGTGCTGTTCCTCTCACTGGAAAGTACCATCACCCCGCTGCTGTTCATGCTGGGTCTGCTGTTCCCCATCGCGTACAACTTCGGCACCAACATCTTTTTGGGGCAGATCAGCTACATCACCGAGGCGCTTGCCACTGTGCTGCAGCTGGGCGTTACGATGGACTTCTCCATCTTCCTGCTGCACCGCTATCAGGAAGAAAAGGAGCTGCGCTCCACCAATGAAGAAGCCATGGTCAGCGCCATCTGCAAGACCATGACCTCCATCTCCGCTTCCAGCCTGACCACCATTGCAGGCTTCCTTGCACTGTGCGCCATGCGTCTGACGCTGGGCCGCGATATCGGCCTTGTCATGGCAAAGGGCGTGGCACTGGGCGTTATCTGCACCGTGGTCATCCTGCCCTCTTTGATCCTTACCTTTGATAAGTGGGTGGAAAAATACAAGCATCGCACCGTTATCCCCCGGCTGACCAAGCTGAGCTACTTTGTTTCCAAGCATTCCGTGCCCATCGTGGTCGTCTTTATCCTCATCCTCATTCCCTTTGCCATTGCGCAGAACAAGACCAGCGTGTACTACACCCTGTTCGACTCCCTGCCTCAGGACCTGACCGGCATCGTGGGTACCAACAAGCTGGGCGAGGACTTCGGCATGACCACCAGCCACTTCATTCTGGTGCATGACGATCTGACCGCTACGCAGGTGTCCGATCTGTGCGATGAGTTGAAGGACGTGGACGGCATCACGCAGGTGGTAAGTCTGGATTCCATTACCGGCCCCGGCTTTGACACCGAGCTGCTGCCCGACAGCGTGATGGAGATCCTGCAGTCCGGCGGCTACAAGCTGATCCTTGCAAACAGCTCCTACAAGACCGGCACGGATGCCATCAACAGCCAGCTGGACAAGATGATCGGCCTGATCAAAAATGTAGACCCCGAGGGCGTCATCACCGGTGAAGGCGCTATGACCAAAGACCTGATCGAGGTTGCAGACGTGGACTTCAAGAACGTCAACGTCTGGTCGATCATGGCCGTGCTGGTCATCATCGCCATCTCCTTCAAGAGCATCTCCATCCCGGTGCTGCTGGTCGCCAGCATCGAAGCCGCTATTGCCATCAATATGGGCATCCCGTACTTTACCGGTACGCAGCTGCCCTTCATCGCCAGCATCGTCATCGGCACCATCCAGCTGGGCGCTACCGTGGACTACTCCATCCTGATGACCACCCGTTATCACGAGGAGCGCGCCTTTGGCCGCACCCCCAAGGAGGCTGCCCAGCAGTCGCTGGAGCACTGCAGCCAGTCCATCCTGACCAGCGGCCTGACCTTCTTTGCCGCTACGGTCGGCGTGGCTGCCATCAGTAAGATGGAGCTGCTGCGGAGCATCTGCCTGCTGATCTCCCGCGGCGCTCTGATCAGTATGCTGGTCATTCTGGTGATGCTGCCCGCCGCCCTGATGCTGTGTGACTGGCTCATCCGCCACACCACCCTGAAATGGATGATCCCTGAATCTGCCAACGCCAAGAAGTCTGAAAAGGAGTAATGCGTTATGAAAAAATCGCTTCGTTTCGCCAGTGCGGCGCTGGCAGTTGCCCTTGCCGCCAGCTGTGCAGCCCCGGCTTTTGCCGCAGGCGGCAGCAGCTTTACCAAGTCTGAGACCGTGTACGCTGTGATGAACGCCGATGGCTCCATCCAGAGCACCACCGTCAGCGAGCACGTTTACAGCGCCTCCGGCCTGTCCAAGGTGACCGACCAGAGCACCCTGACCAATATCCAGAACACCGAGAGCAGCGCCGAGTTCACACAGGACGGCGAAAAGCTGGTGTGGAACACCGATGATACCGATGTGTATTATAAAGGTGATACCGACCGCGCCCTGCCCATTCAAGCTACCGTCACCTACGCGCTGGACGGTCAGGAAGCCGCACTGGAAGATCTGATCGGCAAGAGCGGTCATCTGACTATGACCATCGCCCTGAAGAACAACGAGACCGGCACCGTGAACGTGAACGGCACCGACCGCACCATCGTCACCCCGCTGGTCACCGCTGTGGGCGTGATCTTCGGGCAGGATGCCACCAACGTGGTGGCTGCCCACGGTCTGGTGGAAAGCGCCGCCAAGAGCAATGTGGCTGCCTTTGTCACCCTGCCGGGCGTGAAGGACTCCCTGTCCGGTCTGCTGCCGGACGAGCTGGACACCATTGAGGACTATCTGCAGGACACCATCACGGTGGAGGCAGATGTCACTGAACTGACCTGCCCGCAGGTGATGATGGCCTGCGCCACCAGCGCTGCGGCTCTGGGCACCGACAATGTGTTTGATCTGAGCAGCCTCAACGACCTGACCGACGGCATCAACCAGCTGAACGACGCCATGAGCCAGCTGCTGGACGGTGCTTCTCAGCTGGAGGATGGTACCAGTCAGCTGTCCAGCGGTGTGCTGGCACTGCTGGACGGTGCCAACACCCTGAACACCGGTGCAGCCGCACTGGACAAGGGTCTGGGCCAGTTGACCAACGGTCTGGACACCCTGAGCTCCAACAACAGCGCCCTGAACAGCGGCGCACAGCAGGTGGCAGACGGCGTGCTGGCTTCTGCCAACAAGACCCTGAAAGAGGGCGGCCTGATCGACACCGACATGACTTGGGACAACTACGCCGCAGTCATCGACAACATTCTGACCATGAACGACAAGACGCTGGCCGCCGGACGCCGCAAGATGGTGCGTACCATCTGGGAGCAGGCTCCCAGCTTCAAGGACAGCCAGCTGGATCTGGCGCTGTACCTTTCCGCTACCAAGACGAACCACGATCTGGAGGCCGCTCTGCACCTGATGCAGAACTACGACCCCTCCATGCTGTGCGGTCTGGTGCAGCTGCTGACCAGTCAGGAAGCCAAGGACACCGCCAAGGCAGAGCTGAAGTATCAGGTAGAGAACAGTCAGGATATCGCCGATGTGCGTGCCCTGAAGGACAGCCTTTCCAAGATCCAGTACTTCGTTTCCAGCGTGGGCCAGTACACCGCCGGCGTGCAGACCGCCGCAGATGGTGCCCATTCTGCCAAGGACGGCAGCGCACAGCTTGCCGCCGGTACCAAGACCCTGTATGACGGCGTGAACACCCTGAGCGATGGCGCAAGCCAGCTGAATGACGGCACCCACCAGCTGAACGATGGTCTGAACCAGTTCAACGAGGAGGGCATCTCCAAGCTGACCGGCGCACTGGATCAGGATCAGCTGCACGGCCTCAAGACCGTGCTGGACGAGATGACCGACCGGCTGGAAAGCTACACCAGCTTTGCCGGTGCACCCGAGGACGCCGAGAGCAGCGTGAAGTTTGTCTACAAGACCGCCGAGACCGTGGCCGCTGCCGACAATGTTGTGGCCGAGACTGAGACGGTGAAGGAGGGCAACATCTTCACCCGCCTGTGGCAGCGCATCGTGAATCTGTTCAAGTTCTGATAACGCCAACATCCTTCCAGAATCGTAGATAGAGACGCAGAAGCGCCCCGCAGCCGAATGACTGCGGGGCGCTTCTGTATTTATAATTATTTAAATCAGCTTACTGATCCTTTTCCACCATCATCTTGCTGGCTTTATAGATATCGCCACAGCCGAGGGTGATGACCAGATCACCGGGCTGGGCGTTCTGCTTTACCCAGTCGGCGGCTTCCTGCAGGCTGTTCACCAGCACGGAGCCGGGGATCTGCGCTGCCAGCTTTGCGCTGGTAATGGTGGGGTCGTTGGGCTCGCGGCTGCCCATGATGGGGGTCAGCACCGTGATGTCCGGGATCTTGAGCACATCCACAAAGTCGTTGAACAGCATCTTGGTGCGGCTGTATGTAAACGGCTGGTGGACGGCGATCAGGCGCTTGTAGCCCATTTCTTTGGCGGTGTTCAGGGTGGCGCGCAGTTCGGTGGGGTGGTGGGCGTAGTCGTCGATGACCAGCGCACCGTTGCACTCGCCGTACACCTCAAAGCGGCGGCCTGCGCCCTTGAAGTTCAGGGCAGCCTCGGCGCACTGCTCTGCGCTCAGGCCCACAAAGCGGCACACGGCGCACATGGCCAGTGCATTATAAATATTGTGGCGACCGGGCACGGACAGACGGATGCGGGTGGTGTCGGTCGTATTCCACTCCTTCAGGTCGAACTCGAAGAAGCCGGGCTTATACTCGTTGATGTTGACAGCGCGGTAGTCGCCGTGGTTGTCGATGGCAAAGGTGCGCACCCGGCGGTCCAACGTGTACATCACGTCCATGGTGTTCTTGTCATCAGCGTTGGCAAAGATCATGAACTGGGTCATCAGGGCAAAGCGCTTGAAGGCGAACTTCAGCTCACCCATGCTGCCGTAGTAGTCCAGATGGTCGTTGTCGATGTTCAGCACCACGGACAGGTAGGGGGTCAGCTTCAGGAAGGTCTCGGCGAACTCGCAGGCTTCGATGACGATATCATCGCCCTTGCCGGCCTTGCCGTAGCCGTTGATGAGGGGCAGCTTGCCGCCGATGACGGCAGAGGGGTCGCGGCCTGCCAGTTCCAGCGCAGTGGTGATCATGGAGGTGGTGGTGGTCTTGCCGTGGGTACCGGACACGCAGATGCTCTGCTTATACAGGCGGCTCACATAGCCCAGCAGCACGCTGCGCTCCACGGTGGGGATGCCATAGGAGGCAGCTGCGTTCAGTTCCACGTTATCCTTGGAGATGGCGGCAGAGTACACCACCATGTCTGCGCCGACAACGTTATCCGCATTGTGGCCAAGGCTGACCTTCACGCCCATCTCCCGCTCGTAGCGGATGATGCTGCCGTCCAGCACATCGCTGCCGGACAGCTCGTAGCCCTTGGCGGCAAGGATCTGGATCAGCGGGTACATTCCGCTGCCGCCGCAGCCGATAAAATGGATCTTCTTTACATGGTCCAGCAGATGCTGGCTATAATCCGAGTACATGAACATAGTAAGGCTCTCCTCCAAATATTAACGGCTGCAGCGCAGACCGATTCCTTCCAAATATGGGGACACACTCTTATTATATAATTTTTGCAGCATAAAATAAACAGGTAAGGCCGAATTTTCGGAAAGAACCATAATTTTTTTGTGAATTTTGTGATATGTGTACAACAAAATCCCGGCAGTATTACTTTGCCCGCCGCCGCAGAATCTCGTCCAGAATGGCATCGGCTACATCCGCCTTGCTCATCAAAGGCAGCTCCCGTGTGCCGTCCGGGGTGATGAAGGTGACCACGTTGGTATCCACTCCAAAGCCTGCACCGGCCACCTTGAGGTTGTTGGCCACCACCATGTCCAGATTCTTCTTGGCAAGCTTCGCGGAAGAGTTTTCCACAAGGTCCCGGGTCTCCATGGAAAAACCACACAGGAACTGGTGGGTCTTGCGGGGGCCGATGGTGCCAAGGATATCCTCGGTGCGCTCCACGGGGATGGAAAGGTCGCCCTCCTTCTTTTTGATCTTGTCGTCGGCCACGGTGGCGGGGCGGTAGTCTGCCACGGCGGCAGCCATGATGAGCACATCGGTGGTGTCAAAGCGGCTTGTCACCGCCTCGTACATCTGCCGGGCGGTGGTCACCGGCACATCGGTGGTAAACTTGACCGGCGGCAGCGCGGTCTGCCCGTGGATCAGGGTCACTTCGGCGCCCCGCATGGCGGCGGCGCGGGCAAGGGCGTAGCCCATCTTGCCGGTGGAGTGGTTGGTCAGGTAGCGCACCGGGTCCAGCGCCTCCTGCGTAGGGCCGGCGGTCACCGCGACGCGCACCCCGGCCAGATCCTTCGGACGGGCGATGGTGTGCAGGATGTGCTCCAGCAGTACCTCCTCCTTGGGCAGGCGTCCGCTGCCCACGTCCTTGCAGGCCAACACGCCGCTTTCGGAGGGGATGACAGTAAAGCCGTACCGCTCCAGCGTGGCAAGGTTATCCTGCGTGATGGGGTTTTCCAGCATGCCGGTGTTCATGGCGGGGGCCACCAGCTTGGGGCACTTAGCGGCCAGCACCACGGTGGTAAGCATATCGTCCGCAATGCCGTGCGCCATTTTGGCAATGACGTTTGCGGTGGCGGGGGCTACAAGGATCACATCCGCCTTTTTTGCCAGCGAGATGTGGGTGACCTCAAACTTGAAATCCCGGTCAAAGGTGTCCACCATGCACTTGTGGCCGGTCAGGGTCTCAAAGGTGAGAGGGGTGATGAACTGGGTGGCGTTTTTGGTCATGATGACCTCCACATCCGCACCCAGCTTGCGCAGTGCACTGGCCACGTTGGCCATCTTATAGGCGGCAATGCCGCCGCTCACGCCCAGCAGGACGCACTTGCCGTTCAGATCCATGGTTTGTTTACCTCCCGGAAAAACAGTTCTTTTCCACATATCTTACCTTAGTATAATGCAAAACTTCCACCAGCACAACAAAATCTTTGCCGGGAACTTGTATCCGGCGCAAAAATGCGGTAAAATACGCTTGACAAAGAGCAAACCGGTTCTTTTCTTTTATTTTGAAAAGGAAAACAGAATTATGATCTTAGCCATTGATATAGGCAACACCACCGTCGCCCTTGGGGGCATTCGGGACGGACGTGTATGCTTTGTGGCGCGCATGGACACGGTGCGCACCCGCACGGCTGCGGAATATCGTGCCGAAATGGATAAAATTTTTGCGCACCGCCGCCATCCGGAGCGTCCCATGCGCTTTGAAGGCGCGGTGCTCACCAGCGTAGTGCCCCAGATCACCGGGGCACTGGCCGAGTGCGCCCGCCACTACACCGGCAAAAAGCCGGTCATCGTTTCGCCGGACATCCGCACCGGGCTGACCATGGGGGTGGACGAGCCCCGCGCCGTGGGCAAGGACCGGCTGGTGGATGCCGCCTACGCGGCGGCAAACTTTCCGCTGCCGATCGTCACGGTAGACCTCGGCACTGCCACCACCTTTAATGTGGTGGACAAGGATCGGGTGTTCCGGGGCGGCGTGATCTGCCCCGGCCTTTCCACCGGGCTGCGCGCACTGGGTGAGCGCTGTGCCCAGCTGCCGCAGGTGCATCTGGGCTCCCCGAAAAAAGCCATCGGCACCAATACCGAAAGCTGTATGCTGTCCGGCTCGGTGCTGGGCACCGCCGTGCTCATTGACGGCATGGTGCAGCGCATTGAAGAGGAATTGGGCAGCCCGGCTACACTGGTGGTCACCGGCGGTCTGGCAAAGTACGTCACCCCGCTGTGCCGCCACCCCCTGACCTATGACCCAGAGCTGCTGATGAAGGGGCTGGCACTGCTGTACCAGCTGAACGCCCCGCAGGAGCACGGCCGCAGCCATGGCGGCGGCAGACACTACGGTCAACAGGGACGCCTCCGGGCAAAGCACCCGCACCCCAACCGCCGCACCCGCCGCGAGCCGGAGGCGCTGGTAGGCTGAGGGAACAAGAGGATAAGGGAGAGCATTATGAAACTGGGCATTCTTGGCACGGGTAAGATCGTGCAGGAATTTTTGCCATGGCTTGTGGAGCACACGCCGTTTACTGTGCAGGCGGTGTGCAGCACCCCGCGCTCGGCGGCAAAGGCCGCAGAGCTGTGTGCACAATATCAGATCCCGCAGCACACCACCAATTATTTTGAGCTTTTGCAGTGGGTGGACGCGGTCTACATCGCCGTGCCCAACTTACAGCACGCCCGCTACGCCCGGGTGGCGCTGGAGGCAGGCAAGCACGTCATTGTGGAAAAGCCCATGGCGGTGACCGCCGCCGAGACCGAGGAGCTGGCTGCGCTGGCACAGCGCAAGCGGCTGTTCCTCTTTGAGGCGATGACCACCCAGTACCAGCCCAACTATGCAAAGCTCCGGGAGCTGCTGCCCCGGGTGGGCACGGTACGCATGGTACAGTGCAGCTTCAGCCAGTATTCCAGCCGGTACGACGCCTTTTGCGCCGGGCAGACCCCGCCGGTGTTCGACCCGCTGTGCGCGGGCGGCGCACTGATGGACTTGGGCGTGTATAACGTCAGCTACATCGTGGGTCTGTTCGGTGAGCCGAATAAGGCGGTGTATGCCGCCAACATGGAGCGCAATATCGACACCAGCGGTGTGCTGATGATGGATTACAGCGGTTTCAAGGCGGTAAGCCTTGCCGCCAAGGACTGCGCAGCCCCTGCCCGCTGCATCATTCAGGGCACAAAGGGCTACATCCTGCAAAAATCCACCCCGAACTACTGCGGCGGTGTGACCTTCCATCCCAACGAGGGCAAGGAGGAGCACTACAACCTGAACGGAGATCGTCCCCGGCAGGCGGCAGAGTTCGAGGCCTTTTACCGCGCCATGACCGCCGGAGACCAGGAGCTGTGCGCCCGCATGCTGGATACCAGCATCGCGGTGAGCCGGGTGCTCACGGTGGCGCGCCGCAGCGCCGGGGTGCGCTTCCCCGGCGACAGATTTTAACGCATTTTTCTCTGGAACACGCCCTGACAACTACGCGCTTCCAAAGATTTGAATATTCACCTAAAACCCGCAAAGAGCGGGCAGATTTGCGCCGTATCCGACAAAAAGGGCGGAACGGCAGCAGGAGGAAAACTGAATTATGAAGAATACCAATACGAAGACTCTGACTCGTGTGGCCCTGCTGGTGGCCATTGAACTGGTGATGAAGCTTGTCGGTCTGGGCAGTGTGCCCGTGGGCCCGCTGTACATGAGCTTCCTCACCCTGCCCATCGCCGTGGGTGCCATCACCATGGGCCCCGCCGTGGGTGCCCTGCTGGGCGGCGTATTCGGCGCTGTGAGCTTCTACGATGCCATCACCGGCGCATCTGCCATGACCGGTGCACTGTTTCAGGTCAGCCCGCTGAACACCTTTATCCTGTGCGTGGGTATGCGTGTGCTCATGGGTCTGTGCTGCGGCCTGATCTTCAAGGGCCTGCAAAAGCTGGATAAGTCCCGCACCTGGAGCTACATCCTCAGCGCCATGACCGCACCCGCCCTGAACACCCTGTTCTTCATGGGCTACATCGTGCTGGCTTTCTACGGCTGCGACTATGTGCAGAATCTGGTGTCCGTCAAGGGCGCTGCCAACCCCTTCATGTTCGTAGTGCTGCTGGTTGGCGTGCAGGGCGTAGCCGAATTTCTGGTGTCCGGTATTCTGGGCGGCATCGTCGCCCGCGCCGTGGCAAAGTTCCTGAAGTAAGCCCGGCTGCGCACCATGTCAGGGCGGCGCATCCGTGTTTAGAATAGAAAAATGAATGCTCCTCCGGCAACTGCCGGAGGAGTTTTTTGTTGGGAACGGCTCCAATATCCTTCCTGTAAAAATGCAATGCCGGAGCGTCCGCAGACGCTCCGGCATTGCTCTATTAAAAATAATTCTTCCGCTGACTATGCGCAAAGCAGCGCGGCGCGCATTCTAAATCGTCCCGCCTACTCTGTGGCCTTTACTTCTTCTCCCGCAGCTGTTCCAGATAGCCGTCGGCCTTGATGGCCTCCGGGGTGAAGGAGTTATTCTTCCACCAGTTCACAAGGGCGGCGGTCACGGTCAGGCCGGTGGTCACCAGCTGCTCCACGGTGGCGCTCTCGATGGGCAGCATGGGCTTGCCGCAGGCGCTCAGCACCTGATTGGTCAGTGCCAGCGCCAGCGCAGCCGTGCGTGCCAGGGTGGCGGCAGAAATTTTGCAATGGGTATCGTTCATAGGTTCAGTTCCTCTCTTTCTCCAAATCTGCGATGCGGTGGTTGGCCACCTTCATCTGTTCTTCTAAAATGGGTACGCGGCGGGCAAAGTTGTTATGCTCCCGCACCTCCCGGGTCAGTTCTTCCAGCTTGGTGTCGGTCACCGCCTGGCTTTTTCCGTTGGCGATCAGCACGCCGATCAGGGTCACCGCGCCTGCAATGATGGCTGAGATGATGCCTGTCATCGCGCTCACCCCCTCCACCGGGCTTTGTCTGCCCGGGTATCCACGTGCACCCAGCCGGCGGCGCGGCCCGCCTTGACGGGGTAGCGTCCCACGCCGCCCCGGTCCGGCATCAGGCTTTCGGCGTAGGCGGCCACGTCCTCCACGCTCACGTCCTGCACCCGGATATCCGCTGCCCGGCCATACAGGTGCTGGCTGAACTTTGCCCCGCCTGCCTTGGCGTTGTGTGCCGGGGTGCGGTAGGCGCTGGTGATCGTCACCGGTTTTCCGAAGTGCTCCCGGATACGCTCCAGCAGTTCTGCCAACGCCGTGTCGATGAAGACAGGGTCGCTGCCGTCCTTGCAGCGGAACTCCCGCACACAGAAGTGCGGCGAGAGGGCGGTGCTGCCGTCCCGGGCAAGAGAATACGCTTGCAATGCCATCGTGCGCCCCCTTACAGCCGTTTCAGCAGCGCTGCGATGGGCTCTGCATAAAACCGCTCGTAGCCCGCTGCGTTGGGGTGGGTGCCGTCGCTGGTGTACTTATCGCCCAGTTCGCTGACGCCGTGTTTTCCCATAGGCGGGGTGGTCTCCGCAATGTCAACGTAGGGCACGCCCCATTTTTTCAGCGCCGCAAGGATGGCAGGCTTATAGGTCTTGTACCAGTTTTCGCTGCCTGCAAACATCCCGCCGTGCGGGAATACATAGGCCACGCACTTGTCACTGTAATTCGTTGCCAGATCGTCCAGCATCTTCTCCAGTGCGCCGGTCATGGTCGTTTCATCGTAGGCAGCGGCAAACCCATCGGTCAAGGTACCCACAGGGGCGTTGTTCCAGGCATCATTCACGCCGCCCTCCAACAGGATGTAGTCTGCCTTTGCAAGCGCTGTGGAGTTTGTCACCACTGTGCTGATGCAGCCACGGGTGCCGCCGTATACCTTATCGGTAATATTCGGGGTCAGCGTTGCGCCGTCCACCGCTTCATTGGTCAGGGTCATGCCGTACTTGTCTGCAATACATTTGCCGTAGCCGCCTGCGCTGCCCTTGCCGTAGGCGATGCTGTCACCCGCAACGTACAGTGTTTTTCCCGCCAGCGGGCTGATGATCTGACCGTTGATGTCAAACACTTCCATTTTACCACCCCTTCTCGATGTAATCGTTCACCTTGTCGTCACTCAGCAGGCCTTTATACACCCTGCACTGATACAACGTACCAGACCAGAACTGCTGCTTTTTGCTGCCGTTCGCGCTCTGCGCCGCACCGATCAGGAAGGTCTGGGGCACATCTATGATCGTACCGTTTGTGGTTTTCCACTCGGTCAGCGGGCAGTAGGTACTGCCGCCGCGATATTTTCTGCCGTCGATCTGCACTGCATACCGCGTACGGGTCTTGAGGTGTTCGATGCTGTCTGACAGGGTCACGCTGCCGTAGTTGTAGTATGCGAACTCGGTCTTATTGTTCAGCGGGCTGCTGGTGGAGTTGAAGCCGGGCAGATTGTCGGTATCGCCGGTCTCGGTCAGGCAGTGCAGGAAGGCAGGCCATGTGTTTGCATTAAAGTCGTCCCCCGCTTTCGCATCCACTAGGATCGTGTATTGCGGCGTCTCGGTGGAGGCGTGCTCCAGCAGCTTCAGACCGGTGTCCAGTCCCTGGGTCAGCACGGTCTCGCCGGGCAGACTGTAGATCAGCTGTGCTGTCTCCACTACTTCCACCGTTACCGCGCAGCTTGCACTCTTACCGCCTGCTGTGGCAGTCACGGTGCAGTTACCTGCTTTGATGCCTGTCACCACGCCGTTTGCCACAGTGGCAAAGCCGGTAGGCAGAACGCTCCACACCACCGCCCTGTCGGTTGCGTTCGCAGGCAGCACGGTGGCCGTCAGGGTCTTGCTCTCGCCCTCGTTCAGGGTCATGGTCACGGCGCTCAGGCTCACGCTCTGCACCGGAACTTCCTGTGCACTGCCGCCCCACTCTGCACGCAGAGCATTCAGGGTGGGCTGCATCGTGTCGGTCTTATAGGCTGCATTTTCAAACAGGTTCAGCAGCAGCGCCTTTGCGTTGGCGGTAAAGCCCTCGCCCGGGTCACCTTTTGCACCCGCCGGGCCGGGGTCGCCCTTTTCTCCCTTGTCGCCTTTTTCGCCCTGCGTTCCGGCAGCATTGGCAATGCCTGCTTCCATGTGGTTCAGCTGGGCAGCCGTCAGGGTCTGGCCGTCCACAAAATTCTGTTTTACGTAGCTCATTTGTTCCTCCCTAAGATCATTTTTCCAAGGATCGCCTGCCCCAGCACGGCAAAAACGTTCTCCTTCGGCGGCTGCGGGTTGCCCCACAGCGTCGCCAGACGGTCGCAGGCTGCCATGGCTGCGTCATTGCCCGCCGCCAGAAGCCGCAGTACGGCCAGCAGCGCCTGTTTTTCCGCGGTGGTAATACCGCCGCCGGTGCCCAGCAGCCCTACCAGCGCCTCCCACGCAGGCGTAGCCGGGGCGGGCATCGTGCCCTCTGCCGTGCCGCTGTTGGCGCATACTTTGCACCGCACATCAGCGCTGGTCACGGTGCGGCTGCCGTCCGTGCCCTCAAAGGTGAGGCAGCCCGCGCCGGGCACTGCCGTCACCGCCGCCGGTACGGTCAGGATTCCGTTTTCCACCAGCGTAGCCGCGCTTGCGCCGGGGGTGTGCCAGTGGGCGCACACGGTCAGCCCCTTCCACTCGCCCCGCTGCTCGATGCGCAGCCGGTAGTTGCCCCGGTTGCCCGCATACCCCAGCAGCAGCTGTCCGCCGGGCACCGCTGCCGCGCCGTTTCTGTCCAGCCGGATGGTCATCTCATTCATGCTGCACCGCCCTTACACATACTGGTAGCCCTCCACGTTGAAGGGATAAGCGTTGTCATTGCTCGCCAGGTTTACATCGACCACGCCGATGTTCACCGTGCCGTTCGCAGCAAAACTCACCTTCACCAGTGCTTCGCCCTTGCAGTAAACGCCGTCCCGCAGATTGTAGGTGTTGCCGCCGCCCACTATGGCCACCGCCGTACCGCCCCGCACGATGCGGGTGCAGCCGTAGTCCGCAGCCGCCGCTGCGGCTACTCCGCCGGTGGTAGCGATCGTGGTACATTCCAGAGGGACCGCCATCCTTACCACAATATAATCCACCTCGTCCGGCACAGTCATCGTCTTGTTGCTTTTGCCCGCTGCACCGTCGCTTGTGTAGACAAGCTTTCCGTTCATGTCCGTCACTCCTCTCAGTTGATTCAGTTTTTCTGCCAGACTAAAGCCCAGCACCGTGTCAAGGTTTTCCGCCGTTACTTCCAGTGTGCCGTCTGCGCTCACGGTCAGGCCCCGCCCCACCTTCACGCCGCCCAGCACGGCTGCGGTGGCGGGCGGCATGGTGCAGCCCATGCCGAATTTCCGGTCTGCCTCAGCCTTGGAGTAGAACCGGTCGTCCGCGCCCAGCTGCAATAGTGCGGCGGCCTTTTCCTGCGCCGACCAGCCTGCTGCTCCGGCGGCACTGGTCAGCGCCTTTTTTACGCCGTAGGGCAGCAGCGCCGGGGTCAGGGGCGCATAGGCCTCGGTCATACGGTCCAGCTGCGCCGCCGTGGCGGGCACGGTGGTCAGGGTGGCATCTGCCCGCACCGCAACGCCGTACTGCCCGTCTGCCCGCACCGCGCCGGGCGTTGCCGCCGTAGGCACGGTCTCGCTGCGCACATAGGGGCGCAGGTCCGGCAGCGGGGTGGTATCGGTCTGCACCGCGCCGGTGGCGGCATCCACGCTGAGAATGCGCACCACCTCGCCGGGCAAAGGCTGCGCCGGGCTTGGCACCGCCCCCACATCCTGTGCGTTCAGCTGCACCGCGCCGCCCTTGCTGTTCACGCTCAGCACCTGCCCACCGGTGGGTGCATAGCTTTCTGCCCGCAGTGCGGCAGCCTCCGCCCGCTTTGCGCTGGCCTCGGCATCGGTACGGTCGGCCAGAATTTTGTCCGCAGTCTTTTGCGCCAGTGCCGCCTGCATGGCGGTATCTGCCGCACCGTTCTCGGCACGGCGGGCGCTTTCCGCTGCGGCGTGTGCGCTTTCCAGCACGCGCGCCACAAACTGCTCGTACACCGAGGGCGGCAGCTCCTCACTGCCGCCGTCCGTAGGCAGGGTAGCGTACGCATCGTAGCTGCCGGGGCGGGTGTAGGCGGTGTAACCGCCGCTGCCTATGGCGGCCAGCATCCACTGTCCCCGCACGCTGCCGGTCAGGCGGCGGTCCACCGTCACACTGTCGTCGGCGTCCAGCGGAATGGCGGCCAGCTGCACCCCATCGCTGCGGCGCAGATACAGCGCCAGGGTGCACCCCGCCCACGCTGCGGGCAGGATGAACTGCAGCCGGTCCACCCCCTCGGCGTTCTGTGCGCCAAGGTGCAGCCGGTGCGGCCGGGGCACAAATTCGGTGCCGCCGCACTGCTGCTCAAGGATTTCGATCTCCATGCAAAACCTCCTTTTCTGTTTGCTGTCCCGATTGTACCGCCGGGGGCGCAAAACTATCCAGTGTGTACTAAAAATGTGAAATTTTCTGTTCTTCGGCATTTTGCTAAACGGGGTTTTGGCACCGGAAATGCGAGCTTTTCTCCCCTGCCGGGACCGGGTAATTCCCCTGCAGGTTTTCCATGCAAAACCCGCGATGTGGGGCAGCTTGTTTTGGGCGCAGCGGCCGCTGCTGCGGCCTTATTCGCAGAGAAAAGAGCCGGTGCAAATGTTAAAAATTCATGAACGAATTGTCCCCAGAAAAAAGGAAAAAATCAGAAGGAAACCACCTAAAAACCAAAATATCAAAAGAAACACTGTGAAAATTGCACAAAAAATAATGTTACAAATCTAACAAAGTGCAAGACACAAATTTGACAGATGCTTTACGGTCTGGTAAAATAGCGTTTGTGCAACGAACGTTGCAGCGTTTAAATTCTATCTGGATGAAGTAAAAAGCCGTCCTGCGTACGGCACGGCATGGGCAGATGCGGCCTGTGCCGGGGCAGTTTTGTGGTCTGCCCGAAGCGGATTCCAACCTGTAATACGGTGCTCATTCTTTTTACCCGAAGAGAGCATCGTATTTGACTGTGAGACGCTTATACTCAGAGCAGCCACAGTCCGGGCGGCCGGGGTGCTGATGCAATACAGACCCGCGGCCGCGCCAAATACGACAAAGAGAGGAGTTGTCTCGTATCGCTTCCGTTAAATTGAAGAAAGCAGTTACTGCCGCAAAGCAGGCAGTATCTCCCCGTGTGCTGGCATTTTGTGTCATGGTGGTATGCCTTGTGGCTACCCTTGGCGTCACCGCTGCAAATCTGCGGCTGACCTACGTCACCGACTCCAATGGTGCACGGCAGGTCCTTCTGACCGATGCCGATGCTTCCCCCGCACAGGTCATGCACCTTTCCGGCATCCGCTCTGAGGAGGGCGATGAGGTCTACTACACCGCGTTCAGCGGCAATCTTGCCTCCCTGAACATCGAGCGCGCATTCTCCGTCAGCATCACTGCCGACGGGCAGGAGTACCCTGTAAAGCTGGTGTTCGGCACCGTAGCCGATGCACTGGAGCGCGCCGGTATCACCCTTGAAGGGGACGACTACACCGAGCCGGCGCTGGATCACGTTGTGACCGCCGGCAGCAAGATCGTGGTCCACCGCGTGGACTACGAAGAGCGGGTGGAAACTCAGGCCATCCCCTACGACACCCAGTATGTCTACACCAGCCTGTACTTCCGCAACACCGGCCGCACCACCACGGTGCAGCACGGCGCAGCCGGTCAGCAGACCGTGACCACCCGTGACCGCTATGTGGACGGCGAGCTGGAGAACAGCACCGTTGTGGATACCACCACCACCGTGGAGCCCACCGACCACGTCATCAAGACCTACGGCGCAGGTGCGCCGGTGTCCCCCCTGACCGGCGCGGACGGCACCACCAACGCCCCCACCTCTTATAGCAAGGTGCTCACCGGCAAGGCCACCGGCTACTATTCCCGCAGCGGCAAAGGCTCTTCCGGTCTGGGTCTGGGCTATGGCACCGTGGCTGTGGACCCGGACGTGATCCCCTACGGCACCAAGCTCTACATCACCTCCACCGACGGCAAGTTCGTCTACGGCTACGCCGTAGCCACCGACACCGGCATCGCCGTCCAAAAGGGGCAGATCCTTGTAGACCTGTTCTACGAGACCTACGCCGAAAGCGTTATCAACGGCGCCATTCAGGTCAACGTCTACGTTGTGGGCTGAGCCGTAAACAAAACACAATAACCACGCAAAGAGACCGCTGTACAAACTGTGCAGCGGTCTCTTTTGATGTTAAGCAGAAAACTATTTTTATTTCGGGGTCGGGGAAAGTCTGCGGGCTTTCCCCGACCCCTTTTCTGTTTTCGCAACGCTTTCGCCGGAACCGTTTGTCAAATGAGCAGTTTACACGATGTCGAGCTGCAAATTTTGGATGGTATGCCCACAACATACAGAGAAGTCAAGAAAATTTGTGGTAATTGTATTTGAATTTTGGACAAAAAGTCTTGCAAAAATGGTAAAAACCTTTTAATATAAAAGAGTACAAAGCTGCGGATGCCGCTTTCGGCTTCCGCACGGGGAGGAGCAGTTTATGAAACCGACCGAAGAAAAGATTCAGAGCAACACATCGGACCTGCCGGTGTACCTGTTCAAGCAGGGCAACAACTGCGAGGCTTACCGCTACTTCGGCGCACATCTGGAAACACGGGTCGGGGAGTCCGGCGTTGTGTTCCGCGTATGGGCACCGCACGCCGTAGCCATCAGTGTTGTGGGCGACTTCAACAGCTGGAAGCCCGGCAGCCATCCCATGCACAAGGTGGATGGCGATTCCGTGTGGGAATTGTTCATTCCCGGCATGAAGGAATACGATGTTTATAAATATTGCGTAACCACCCGTGCAGGCGACCTTGTCTACAAGGCCGATCCCTACGCCTTCCACGCCGAGACCCGGCCGTCCAACGGCAGCAAGGTCTACGATCTGTCCGGCTTTGCATGGCACGACGCCGCCTGGCAGGCCGCACAGAAAAAGGCGGACGTGATCAACGGCCCGATGAATATCTACGAGATGCATGCCGGCAGCTGGAAGATGAAGGAGGGCGGCAAGCCCTACAACTACTCTGAGCTGGCGGACGAGCTGATCCCGTATATCAAGGATATGGGCTACACCCATGTAGAGCTGCTGCCGGTGATGGAATATCCGTTTGACGGCAGCTGGGGCTATCAGGTCACCGGCTATTTTGCACCCACCAGCCGCTACGGCACCCCTAAGGACTTTATGGCCTTCGTGGATAAGATGCACGCCGCAGGCATTGGCGTCATCATGGACTGGGTGCCCGCCCACTTCCCCAAAGACCAGTTCGGCCTGTACAATTTTGACGGCGAGGCCTGCTACGAGGACCCCAACCCCAAGCGCGGCGAGCACAAGGAGTGGGGCACCATGGTGTTCGATTTTGGCCGCAACGAGGTGCAGAGCTTCCTCATTTCCAGCGCACTGTACTGGCTGGAGCAGTACCACATCGATGGTCTGCGCGTGGATGCCGTGGCCTCCATGCTGTATCTGGATTACAACCGCAAGCAGGGCGAATGGGAGCCCAATAAGGACGGCGGCAAGGAGAACCTGGAAGCTATCGCCTTCCTGCGCAAGCTGAACAACACCGTGCTGGGCCGTCACCCCCACAAGTACATGATCGCCGAGGAGTCCACTGCGTGGCCCATGGTCACAAAGCCCGCCTCGGACGGCGGTCTGGGCTTCAACTTCAAGTGGAACATGGGCTGGATGAACGATATGCTCAGCTACATGAAGACCGACCCGCTGTTCCGCTCCGGCAACCACAACAAGGTGACTTTCAGCTTCTTCTACGCTTTCAGTGAGAACTTTGTCCTGCCCATCAGCCACGATGAAGTGGTGCACGGCAAGGGCAGCCTGCTGAACAAGATGCCCGGCGAGTATGACGACAAGTTTGCCAATCTGCGCACCTTCTTCGGCTACATGATGGCACACCCGGGCAAGAAGCTGCTGTTCATGGGACAGGAGTTCGGTCAGTTTGCCGAGTGGAACGAGGCAAAGCAGCTGGACTGGATGCTGCTGGACTACGACAAGCACGCCGAGCTGCAGAACTACGTCCGTACCCTGAACGCCTTCTATAAAGAGCACCCTGCCCTCTGGCAGATCGATTACAGCTGGGAAGGCTTCCAGTGGATCGTACCGGATGACTCGCAGCAGAGCGTCATCGCCTTCCTGCGCAAGGACGCTGCCGGTAAGCAAATCCTTGTCATCTGCAACTTCAACCCCGTCCTGCGCGAGGGCTACACCCTCGGTGCACCGGTGTCTGGCACCTACAAGGAGATCCTGAACAGTGACGATGCCGCTTTCGGCGGCTCCGGCACCGTGCACAACAAGCCGGTGCGCACCCACAAAAAGCCGCAGCACGGCTTTGAGCAGAGCATCACCGTTACCCTGCCGCCCATGAGCACTTTGTACTTTGAGGTGCCCACAAAGCGCACCCGCAAGGCAGCAGAGGACAGCGCGGACAAGCCGGCAAAAAAGACCGCCAAAAAGGCCACCGTCAAGGATGCCGACAAGCCGGTAAAAAAGACCCGCACCACCAAGGCCAAGGCCGCCGAAACGGCGGATGAAAAACCGGAAAAAGCAAAAAAGACCGCTGCCAAGTCCAAGGCAAAGCCTGAGGCCGCAGCGGACAAGCCGGTAAAAAAGACCGCCGCCAAGGCAAAGACCGCGGCAAAAGCAAAAACTGAGACCGAAGCAGAAGCCAAACCCGCAAAGCGCACCCGCAAAGCAAAAGCACCCAAGGAATAAGGATGCCCACACGGATGCACGCACGAACATTCTGAACTGTTGACTATCATTTCCAATAAGGAAATGCTAAAGGGGAGAATAAAGCTATGGCAAAAGAAATCGTGGCAATGATCCTTGCCGGTGGACGTGGCTCGCGCTTATACGCGCTGACACAAAAGACGGCAAAACCTGCGGTGTCCTTCGGCGGTAAGTACCGCATCGTGGACTTCCCGCTGTCCAACTGCGTCAACTCCGATATCGACACCGTCGGTATCGCAACACAGTACCAGCCCCAGAAGCTGAACGAGTACATCGGTAACGGCCAGCCTTGGGATCTGGACCGTCTGCACGGCGGTGTGCACACCCTGCCTCCTTACGAGCAGGCAAACGGCACCGACTGGTACAAGGGCACTGCAAACGCCATCTATCAGAACATCGGCTTCATCGACAGCTATGATCCCGAGTACGTCATCATCCTGTCCGGCGACCAGATCTGCAAACAGGACTACGCCGACTTCCTGCGCTTCCACAAGGAAAAGGGCGCAGAGTTCTCTGTGGCCGTTATGGAAGTGGACTGGAAGGAAGCTTCCCGCTTCGGCCTGATGGTGGCGGACGAGACCGACCGCATCACCGAGTTCCAGGAGAAGCCCCCGGTGCCCAAGTCCAATCTGGCCTCCATGGGCATCTACATCTTCAACTGGGATGTGCTTAAGAAGTATCTGATCGAGGACGAGGCTGACCCCAACTCCAAGAACGACTTCGGCATGAACATCATCCCCGCCCTGCTGCGTGACGGCCGCAAGATGTACGCCTACCGCTTTGCCGGTTACTGGCGCGACGTGGGCACCATCGACAGCCTGTGGGAAGCCAACATGGAAGTGCTGGACCCCGAGAACTCCGGCATCGATATCTTTGATAAGACCTGGAAGATCTACAGCCGCAACCCCGTGCTGCCCGCCCAGAAGATCGGCGAGCGCGCCGTTGTGCAGGACTCCCTCATCACCGAGGGCTGCAAGATCTACGGCAACGTCAAGCACTCTGTGCTGAGCGCAGGCGTTGTTGTGGAAGAGGGCGCTACCGTTGAGGACGCAGTCCTGATGGACGGCGTTGTGGTCAAGGCTGGTGCTGTTGTCAAGCGCTGCATCCTGGCGGAGGATGTTGTGGTCGGTGCAGGTGCACGAGTGGGCGGCGATGGCCCCATTGCCCATGTGGGCACCGGCCTGACCGTCGGCGCAGGCGCAACCGTCAAGGAAGGTGCCAAAGTCTTTGAATCCGTCAAGGAGGGTATGGAAGTATGCTGAGCCAGAACACCAATGCGTTGGGTATTATTTTCCCCAACAGTTATGATAATACCGTCCCCGAGCTGGTGACCGAGCGCGCAATGGCTTCGATCCCCTTCGCGGGCCGCTACCGTATGGTGGACTTTGTTCTGTCCAGCATGGCAAACTGCGGTATCTCCAATGTCTCCATCGTGGTGCGCAAGAACTACCACTCCCTGATGGATCATCTGGGCACCGGCCGTGAGTGGGATATGGCCCGCCGTCACGGCGGCCTGAACATCGTGCCTCCCTTTGCAGAAAAGGGCGTGCGCATCTACTCCGGCCGTGTGGAGGCGCTGGGCTCCATTCTGAGCTTTCTCGAGCACCAGAAGGAGAAGTATGTGGTCATGAGCGATGCCAACATCGCCGTCAACTACGACTTCAACGCCCTGCTGGCTGCCCATCAGGCCAGCGGTGCCGATGTGACCGTGGCTTACCAGAAGACCGAGATCCCCGAGGGCCGCAAGAACGACAACTACACCCTGACCATTGATGCTGATGGCCGCGTGACCGAGCTGCTGTTCAACGACTACCGCTCCGGCGTGCAGAATCTGGATCTGAACATCTATGTGCTGGAGCGCGAGACCCTGATCAAGCTGGTCAAGGACGCTACCGCCCGCGGCCTGATCTACTTCGAGCGCGACATTCTGGCACACAACGTCAACATCCTGAACATCCATGCGCTGGAGTACACCGGCTATGTTGCCCATATCTGCGACATGAAGAGCTACTTTGACGAGAACCTGAAGCTGATCGATGACCGCAATCTGGAAGCGCTGTTCCCCAAGGGCAGCCCCATCTACACCAAGATCCGTGATGATAACCCCACCCGTTACGTCACCGGCTCCAAGGTCGTGGATTCCATTCTGGCCGACGGCTGCGTCATCGAGGGCACCGTAGAGAACTGCGTGCTCTTCCGCGGCGTCAAGGTCAAGAAGGGTGCTGTGGTCAAGAACTGTGTCCTGATGCAGGATACCGTGGTCGAGCCCAACGTAGAGCTGGACTGCGTTGTCACCGACAAGAACGTGAAGATCACCGCCGGCAAAAAGCTGTCCGGCACCGAGAGCTTCCCGGTCTACGTCCAGAAGAACCACACCGTCTGATCGATGCAATATCCATAGGGGCGGCTTCCTCCCCGGTAGCCCCTCTTGAGAGGGGCGGGGGCACCTGTGTGCCCCCGCCTGCTCTTTTGTATGCAAGGTTCGCGCCGCTTTTCACGGCGGCGGGGAGCGCGAACATCTGCCTGTATCATGGAAGGAGCGAATCCTATGAAGATCCTGTATGCTGCTTCGGAAGCCAATCCCTTTGCCAAATCCGGCGGTCTGGCCGATGTGGCAGGTGCCCTGCCCAAAGCGCTGGTCAAGGACGGCGTGGACGCCCGCGTCATCATGCCCCTGTACGGCGATTTGAAGTACCGCGATAAGCTGGAATACGTTACCAACTACTCCGTGCCTGTGGGCTGGCGCAGCCAGTACTGCGGCCTGTTCAAGGCCGATGTGGACGGCGTGACCTACTACTTCCTGGACAACGAGTATTACTTCAAGCGCCGCGGCCTGTACGGCTTCTACGATGACGGCGAGCGCTTCGCCTTCTTCTCCCGCGCCGTGCTGGAGACTTTGTTCTACATCGACTTCACCCCCGATATCATCAACTGCAACGACTGGCAGACCGCTCTGGTGCCGGTGTACCTGAACCTGTACTATCGTCATCTGGACAAGTTCAACCGCATCAAGACCGTGTTCACCATCCACAACATTGCCTATCAGGGCAAGTACGGCACCGATATTCTGGAGGATACCTGCGGCATCGGCCACCGGGACCAGCATATCGTGGAGTACGACGGCTGCGCCAACTTCATGAAGGGTGCCTTCGAGACCGCCGACAAGATCACCACCGTCAGCCCCACCTACGCACAGGAGATTTTGGACCCGTGGTTCAGCTACGGTCTGGACGCTCTGCTGCGTGAAAAACAGTACAAGCTGTGCGGCATCCTGAACGGCATCGATATGGACGCCAACGACCCCGCCACCGACAAGAACATCCCCTTCAATTACAGCATCAAGACCTTTGAGACCGGCAAGGCCAAGTGCAAGGAAGCTTTGCAGGACAGGTTCGGTCTGCATAAAGACGGCAGCCCCGTCTTTGGCATGGTCAGCCGCATGGTGGGCATGAAGGGCTTTGACCTTGTGCAGAGCATTGCTGACGGTCTGGTGGACCGCGGCATCCAGCTGGTCATTCTGGGCAGCGGCGAGAGCCAGTACGAGAACTTCTTCTCCGACCTGTGCGCACGCCATCCGGGCCGCGTAGGCACCTACATCGGCTTCGAGCCGGCCCTGTCGCAGGAGATCTACGCAGGTGCAGATGCCTTCATCATGCCTTCCAAGAGCGAGCCCTGCGGTCTGGCACAGATGGTGGCCTGCCGCTACGGCACGCCTCCCATCGTCCGCGAGACCGGCGGTCTGCGCGACTCCATCCACGACAGCACCATGGGTGACGGCAACGGCTTTACCTTTGCCGGTTACAACGCCCACGAGCTGTATGTGGCCTGCTGCAACGCACAGGATGCCTACAACAACAAGGAAAACTGGAAGAACCTCGTGCGTCACTGCATGGAGTGCGATTTCAGCTGGGACGTTTCCGCCAAGAGCTACGAGGGTCTGTACAACGAGACCGCAAACCTCTGGTAAGCGTCTGAACCCCAAAGCACCCGCTGGGGCTGCCGCACGTTTGTGCGGCAGCCCCTTTTTTGCTTTTTTTCCGTTTTTTACACTCTGCACAAACTTTTCCGCAAAGTTTGTGCAATGATGCAATCATCGGCGCACAATGTGTGTTATAGGTGCACATTTATGGAATCAGTCTTAACAAACTATGAAATTTTACTATATTTCGGTGGAGAATTGATTGCAATATCCGACGCTTTGAAGTATACTGAGGGCATAGACTTTTTGGCTGCCTGTCCGTCTCCGGCATTTTTTCCAAATGCTGGAATGCGGGCGGCACCCGCAGAAAGGAGCGGCGCAGAACTTGAAGGGCTGGTACAAGGCTTTGGAAGATCTGGTCTGGCTGACCCAGCTAGGGCTGAATATGCTGCTGCCGCTGGTGCTCTGCCTTGCCGGATGCTGGTGGGCTGTGGAGCACTGGGGCTGGCCGGAATGGCTGTTTTTGCCCGCTGTGGGGCTGGGGCTTGCCGCCGGGGCGCAGAACTTCTGGGTGTTCTGCAAGGAACGGCTGGAGCGCTCCAAGCACGAAAAAAATCATCGGGTGGGCTTTAACTCCCACCAGTAATGGAGGTTCGTTTTTATGAAATTGCAGCCGGAATCCAAAAAGGAGCTGCTGCGCATCGCCTGCGGCGTGTCTCTGTGCACTGCCGTGATGTGGGTGGTGTTTGCAGCGCTGCATCTGGTGGGCTGGGTGGTCTTTGACTACCGGGTGCTGCTGGGCGGCATCATCGGCGCGCTGGTGGCTATCGGCAACTTTGCCGGCATCTGCTTCGTGGTGCAGAAGGTCATTGACGAGCCGGACGAAAAAAAGCGTAAAGCGCAGCTGCAGATATCCTATAATACAAGGATGCTGCTGCAGGCGTTGTGGATCATCATAGCCATTGCGGCTCCCTGTTTCCAAGCGTTTGCAGGCGTTCTGCCGCTGCTGTTCCCCAGAGTTACGATCTATTATCTCCAGATAACCGGGAAGTACAAGCCGCTCACACCCCCGCAGGAGCCGGTGGACATCGCTGTGGAAGATGACCCCGCCCCCGCCGAGGCGTCTGCGGTGCAGCCCCGTGACGAAGGGGGTGAACAAGAATAAATGGAACTGAACGGCGCAAAGATCCTGTATACCATCCACACCAATATCCCCCTGCTGGGTGATTTTAAAATTACCCAGACCTTGGTAAGCACTTGGATCGTCATGGCGCTGCTCTCGGGTTTTGCCATCTGGCTGGGGCACGACCTCAAGCTGGAAAATGTGTCCAAACGACAGGCCGCAGCCGAGTTCATCGTAACGCGGCTGGAACAGTTCGTGCACGACAACATGGGCTTCCACTTCGATCAGTATATCCCCCTGGTCGGTGCTATTTTTGCACTGAGCATCGGGTGCAACCTGATCAGCGTTGTCGGCCTGTGGAGCCCCACGGCCGACCTGAACACCGAGGCAGCGTGGGCCATCGTGGTGTTTGTTCTGATCATGTACTACAAGATCAAGACGAACGGCATTCTGGCCTACCTCAAGGGTCTGCTCGATCCGATCTTTATCATGGCACCCATCAATGTGCTGTCAGAGATCTCTACCCCTGTCAGCATGGCGTTCCGTCACTTCGGCAACATCCTGTCCGGTACGGTCATCTCCACACTGCTGTACTGGGCACTGGCAAGCCTGAGCCACGTCATCTTTGGCTGGCTGCCGGGCTTCCTGAGTCAGATCCAGCTGTTCCAGATCGGCATCCCGGCCTTTACCGGTTTGTATTTCGACTGGTTCGGCGGCTGCATTCAGGCGTTCATCTTCTGTACCCTGACCGCAATTTTCATCAAACGTGCTGCCGGTGAGGACTAAGCCCTCACAACGGCATCTCCCAAAACAAAAAACTTTTTTGGAGGACAAATCTTATGACTGACTTTCAGTACCTCGCTCGTGGTATCGCTCTGGCAGGCTGCGGCATCGGCGCAGGCTGCGCACTGATCGCAGGTATCGGCCCCGGTATCGGCGAAGGCAACGCTGCTGCTGCTGCCTGTGAGGCCGTTGGCCGTCAGCCGGAGTGCAAGAGCGACGTTACCAGCACCCTGATCCTCGGTGTTGCCCTTTCCGAGACCACCGGTATCTACGGCTTTGTTACCGGCCTGCTGCTGATCTTCCTGGCACCCGGTATGTTCATGAAGTATCTGGCATAAGCCTCCCGATCCGAAAAAATAACGAAAGGAGACGCTTATGGAACTGTATCAGGCGTTGATCACGCTGGATGGCTGGACCTTTCTGGCCCAGATCTGCAACCTGATGATCCAGCTGGTCATCTTCAAAAAGTTCCTGCTGAAGCCGATCAAACAGGTGATCGCCGACCGCAAGGCCAAGGCCGACAGCGAGATCGCAGATGCGCAGAAACTGCGCACCGAGGCTGAAGCCATGAAGGCGGAGTACGAGCAGAACCTGCAGAACGCCCGCACCGAGGCCAACCAGATCGTAGCTACGGCGCAAAAGACCGCCACCGCCCGCTCGGAAGAGATCGTGGGCGAGGCCCGCGCGCAGGCCGCTGCGTTGAAGCAGAAGGCCGAGGCTGACATTGCGCAGGAGCGCAAGAAGGCTGTGAACGAGGTCAAGGACGAGATCGGCGGCATTGCCATGGAGATCGCATCCAAGGTGGTGGAGCGCGAGATCAGCGAAAAGGACCACAAGGACCTGATCGACGAATTTATCAAAAACGTGGGTGAAGCATCATGACCGAAACTGCAAAGATGTACGGCGGCAGTCTGTACGATCTGGCGGCAGAGGAAGGGCTGGAGACCCGCATTCTGGGCGAGCTTGACGAGGTGCAACAGCTTCTGAAGCAAAACCCGGACTACCTGCGGCTGCTCAGCACCCCCAGCATCCCCAAAAAGGAGCGCTGCGGCCTGCTGGACGAAGCGCTGCGGGATCGGGTCCACCTCTATGTGCTGAACTTTTTGAAGATCCTGTGCGAGAAGGGCACCCTGCGGGAGCTGTCCGGCTGCGCACGGGCTTACCGCATCCGCTACAATCAGGCGCACGGCATTCTGGAAGCTACGGCTGTCTCGGCTGTCCCGCTGACAGAGCAGCAGCGCGCAGCGCTGCACGCCAAGCTGGAAAGCCTGACCGGCAAGACCATCGACCTTAAAACCAAGGTGGATGCCAAGGTGCTGGGCGGTATCCGGCTGGATATCGAGGGCACCGAGCTGGACGGCACCGTCCAGAACCGTCTTGCCTCCCTGCGCCGGGATATTGCGGCGGTCACTCTGTAACATTCCCCTGCCCTTTGCAAACGGGGCAGAGCACAGAACGAATTTCCACCCGAAATGACTATTATGAATTGAGTGGTGAACAAACAAAGATGCAACTGAAACCTGAAGAGATCTCCAAGATCATCCGTGCGCAGATCAAGCATTACGAAAATGCCATCGAGCAGAGCGAGACCGGCACGGTCATTATGGTGGGCGATGGCATCGCCCGGGCCAGCGGTCTGGAAAAGTGCATGGCAGGCGAGCTGCTCCAGTTTGACAACGGCGAATACGGTATGGCCCAGAACCTTGAGGAAAATACCGTTTCCATCGTGCTGCTGGGCTCGGATGCCGGCATCAAAGAAGGCAGCATCGTCAAGCGCACCGGCAAGGTGGTTTCCGTGCCGGTGGGCGATGCCATGATCGGCCGCGTGGTCAACGCACTGGGTCAGCCCATCGACGGCGCAGGCCCCATCGAGACCGCCGAGTACCGTGCCATTGAAAGCCGCGCCCCCGGCATCATCGAGCGCCAGCCCGTCAAGGAGCCGCTGCAGACCGGTATCAAGGCCATCGACTCCATGATCCCCATCGGACGCGGTCAGCGCGAGCTGATCATCGGTGACCGCCAGACCGGCAAGACCACCATCGCCTCCGATACCATCATCAACCAGAAGGGCAAGGACGTCATCTGCATTTACGTTGCCATTGGTCAGAAGCGCTCTACCGTGGCAAACCTTGTGCAGAGCCTGACCGAAGCCGGTGCCATGGGCTACACCATCGTGGTGTCCGCTACCGCCTCCGAGCTGTCTCCCCTGCAGTATATCGCCCCTTACTCCGGCTGCGCCATGGGCGAATACTTCATGCAGCAGGGCAAGCACGTCCTCATCATCTATGATGACCTTTCTAAACACGCTGTGGCTTACCGTGCCCTGTCGCTGCTGATTCGCCGTCCTCCGGGACGCGAGGCTTACCCCGGCGACGTTTTCTATCTGCACTCCCGTCTGCTGGAGCGCGCTGCCAAGCTTTCCAACGAGCTGGGCGGCGGCAGCCTGACGGCTCTGCCCATCATCGAGACGCAGGCGGGCGATGTTTCCGCCTACATCCCCACGAATGTCATTTCCATCACCGATGGTCAGATCTTCCTGGAGACGGAGCTGTTCCACTCCGGTGTCATGCCGGCAGTCAACCCCGGCATCTCGGTGTCCCGCGTGGGCGGCAATGCCCAGATCAAGGCCATGAAGAAGGTCGCCGGCACCCTGAAGCTGATCTACTCCCAGTACCGCGAGCTGCAGAGCTTTGCACAGTTCGGTTCCGATCTGGATGCCGACACCAAGGCCCGCCTTGCACAAGGCGAGCGCATCGTGGAAGTGCTCAAGCAGAACCGCTCCGCTCCCGTGCCTGTGGAAAAGCAGGTGGCCATCCTGTATGCGACCATTCACGATCACCTTGTGAAGGTCAAGGTGCCGGACGTGGCCGAGTATGAGAAGGGACTGTACGAATATCTGGACAACAATGCTGCGGGTGCCGCCGTCATGGAGACCATCCGCACCACCGGCAATCTGGATAAGGACACTGAGGAGCAGCTTAAGAGCGTGCTCACAGCCTATACCGACAGCTTCGTCAAGGCGCACTAAGGAAGGAGGCGTAACGCATGGCTGGTTCCATGAAGGACATCAAGCTGCGCATCAAAAGCGTAGAGAGCACCATGCAGATCACCAAGGCCATGGAGCTGGTGGCTTCCTCCAAAATGCGCCGTGCCAAGGAGCGGGTCGAACACAGCCGACCCTATTTTGAAACGCTGTACAAGACCCTGACCGAGATCGCGGCAGCGGACCCCCGGGCCCGCAACCCCTATCTGCGCCGCAGCGAGATCAAGCGCACGCTGCTGGTGGTCATTGCCGGTGACCGCGGCCTTGCCGGCGGTTACAACGCCAATGTGCTCAAGCTGGCCGCACAGGAAAGCGGCAACGTGGAGGTGCTGCCCATCGGCAAGCGCTCGGCAGAATATTTTGCCCACCACGAAGCCGAACTGTTCACGCAGGAGGTGCTGCTGGCCGCCGATGTATCGGTGGGACAGTGCTTCCAGCTGGCGCGCCAGATCACCGAAGGGTACCGCAAGGGCGAGTTTGACGCCGTAAAGCTCTGCTACACCCGGTTCGATTCCATGATGACCCAGACGGCAGTCTCCATCGAGGTGCTGCCGCTGGCTATGGAGCCTACCGAGCAGCAGAAGGCCGAGGCGCGCCGCAGTCAGATCCTGTACAAGCCCAGCAGCGAGGAAGTATTCAGCGCGATCATCCCGGAGT
>ERZ1694966.168-NODE-168-length-51974-cov-29.324660_pt1 | contig 51974 bp, 42 predicted proteins | sample MGYA00581611_ERZ1694966 | MGnify/ENA primary metagenome ERZ1694966 (study PRJEB42213, sample SAMN07424282) | human gut metagenome | biome: ENVO:00009003; feature: ENVO:2100002; material: ENVO:00002003 | host: Homo sapiens | place: USA | collected 2014 ...
GGCGATATCATCGGCCTGTTTGACCCGGGCATCTTCTCCATCGGCGACACCCTGTGCACCGGCAAAAAGAAGGTCCAGTTCGCGGGCATCCCCACCTTCTCCCCGGAGCACTTTGCCCGCATTGAGCAGAAGGACACCATGAAGCGCAAGCAGTTCGTGAAGGGTATGGAGCAGATCGCGCAGGAGGGCGCCATCCAGATCTTCCGCGAAGTGGGCGGCGGCATGGAAGAAGTGGTGGTCGGCGTGGTCGGCGTGCTGCAGCTGGAAGTGCTGGAGTACCGCCTGAACACCGAGTACAACGTGGAGATCCGGATGCAGCAGCTGCCCTTTGAACAGCTGCGCTGGGTGCAGAACGACCCCGACACCTACAACCTGCGGGATCTGGACCTGACCAGCGACACCAAGGCTGTGGAGGACATGAAGGGCAACCGTCTGCTGCTGTTCACCTCCGACTGGGCGGTGCGCTGGGCCGAGACCCACAACGAGAGCTTGCAGCTGAGCGAGTTCGGCAACATCTGATAAAAGAGCGCTGCGGAGTGCATCTGCGCTCCGCAGCCTTTTTTATATAGCAACCAAGAATACAACATAGAATGCCAGACATCAGAATGAGGGTTCCCATTGCGGGGAACACTGCTGGCACGGAGGGTAAAGTATATGCAGAATATCAACATTGGCAAAAGCGGCATCGCCGTGCCGTTTCTGGGCATGGGTACATGGGCCATCGGCGGCGGTGCATGGTGGGGCGATAACGACGATGCACTGTCGGTAAAGGCCATCCAGACCGCCGTGGAGCAGGGCATCCAGTGGATCGACACTGCGCCCATCTACGGGTTGTACCACAGCGAGGAAGTGGTGGGCGAAGCCATGAAGCACATCGACCGCGACAAGGTGGTGCTTTCCACCAAGTGCGGCCTGGAGTGGCGGCACGAGTCCCCCATCCTGCACAAGGTGGTGGACGGCGTACAGGTGTACCGCGACCTCTCCGCCAAGAGCATCATCGAGGACGTGGAGGACAGCCTGCGCCGTCTGCACACCGACCATCTGGACGTGCTGTACACCCACTGGCAGAGCCCGGACTTCGGCGTGTACCCGCTGGAAGAGACCATGGAGGCCATGATGAAGCTGAAAGAGCAGGGCAAGATCCGCGCCATCGGTGCTTCCAACGTCACCTCCGATATCATCCGGGGCTACTGCCGCTACGGCCAGCTGGACGTCATTCAGGAAAAGTACAGCCTGCTGACCCGCCGCATTGAAAAGCAGCTGCTGCCCACCTGCAAGGAGCTGGGCGTTTCGGTACAGGCCTACTCCCCGCTGGAGCAGGGGCTTCTGACCGGCAAGGTGACCATGGACACCACCTACCCGGAGGGCAGCACCCGCAACACGAACCCCTGCTTCCAGCCCACCCGCCGGGCACAGGCGCTGGAACTGCTGGCAAAGTGGGGCGATCTGACCGAGAAGTACGACTGCACCATGACGCAGCTGGTCATCGCCATGACCGCCCGCATGATCCCGGGGCTGCACGTTCTGTGCGGTGCCCGCAAGCCGGAGCAGGTGCTGGACAACGCCGGTGCGCTGCACATCAAGCTGGACGGCGCCGACGCCGTCCGCATGAAGTGGGACGTGGACGCGATCTCCTGAAGATAAACCAAACAACACCGGAGCATCTTCGGACGCTCCGGTGTTGTTTTTTATCTCTTATTCTCCCCTTGCCAGCGCTTGCAGCTTTTTCTTATCCAGCACCTGCACCCCGCCGCGGTACAGCCGCACCCAGCCCTCCTGCGCAAAGTATTTGAGCATCCGGCTCACCACCTCGCGGGCAGAGCCCATGTACTTTGCCATCTGGTCGTGGGTCATGCGGACGTCCGCGCCGCCGGTCTTGGCAAGTTCGTCGGTCAAAAAGATCGCCAGCCGCCGGTCAGCACTCATGAACAGAATCTGCTGCATCGTCCACATGGTATCGGAAAAGCGCTCTGCCGTCATCTGGTAAGCGTAGCAGCGCACATAGACGTTTTCCTGCATCAGCTGCCGGAAGATGCCCGCGCTGATGCACAGCGCTTCGGTGTCCTCCTCGGCATCGATGTAGAGGTCGATGTTCACCGCGTCCATCACGCAGGAGGCGGACAGGATGCACACCTCCCCGCCGAACAGGCGGTACAGTGTCACGTCCCTGCCGTCCTCGGATAGCAGATAGGAGCGCAGCTGCCCGCTGCGCAGCAAAAGGATGCCCACACAGCTTTCCAGCGGGCTGTGCACCCGGGCGCCCTTGGCGTAGTGCACCGGGCGGGTAAAGCGGCACAGCCGCTCCTGTTCTTCCGGGGTCAGCTGCTCCCAGAACGGAAACGCACAGGCCAAGCACCGGGCGTGCGGAGATGCTTCTGCCATACGGTTCACCCCTTTCGCAGCGCCTTGGCGGCTTCCGTGCCCGCCAGTGCGCCCTCGTAAACGGCCTTTGCCACCTGCAACAGCCCGCCGGTGCAGTCTCCGGCGGCGTACAGACCGGGCACGGTGGTCTGCATTTTGTCGTCCACCACGATGCGGCTGCCCTCTACGGCAGCGCCCAGCTTCCGGGCCAGTGCGGTACTGCCCGCCACGCCCAGCGCCACAAATATGCCGGATACCTCCCGCACCGCGCCGCCCTCCAGCTGCACGCCGGTGACGGTCTGCTCGCCCAGAATGGCTTCCACCTTCTGGGTGCAGACGGCTACCTCGGGCGGGAAGTCTGCGGTCAGGGCTGCGCCGTTCGTCAGCAGGGTGACGCTTTTTACCACCGGCAAAAGCGCCTGCACCTCATGCAGGGCGTACTCGCCGCTGCCCAGCACCGCCACGTCCTTTCCACGGTAGAAAAAGGCGTCGCAGGCGGCGCACCAGCTCACGCCGTGGCCTTCCAGCCCGGTCAGCCCCGGGATGCGGGGCACCGCGCGGGAAGCACCCGTTGCCAGAATGACCGCGTCTGCCGGGTACGCGCCTGCCAACGTTTCCACGGTCAAACGGTCGGTCCATGTCAGCCCCACGGCCTCGGTCTGCACGAATTGCACTCCCAGCCGCCGGGCGTTCTCGATGCTGCGGCGTTCCAGCTCTGGCCCGGAGACCGGCTGGGCGAAGCCGTAATAATTTTCGATCTTTTCGGCGCGCGCCAGCGCCCCGGAGCCCTTGGTCAGCACGGTGGTCTGCACCCCGGCGCGCACGGCGTACAGGGCAGCGGACACCCCCGCCGGGCCGGAACCTACGATGACGATGTTGGACATGGTGTTGCTCCTTTGCATGGTTCATTGCCCTTATTATACACCAAAGCCGCGCAGATTTCTGTGACCGGGTCGCAAAAACTTTTTGGGCAGCGGGCACTGTTCAAGCTCCGGAGCGTGTGCTATACTGTTGTCATGTTAAAATTTCTGCCACAGGGGGCTTTTGCTTTATGTCCAAACAACGTCTGCTTTTCATCACCACCGGCGGCACCATTGCCAGCGTGCGCACCCAGCAGGGGCTGAAGCCCGTGCTTTCCAGCGAGGAGCTGCTTGCGCATCTGCCGGAATTGAAGGAGCTGTGCTGCCCGGAAACGCTGGCGCTGTGCAGCATCGACAGTACCGACCTCGGGCAGGAGCACTGGCTCATGATGGCACGCGCCATTCAGGAAAACTACGCCCTGTACGATGGCTTTATCATCTGCCACGGCACGGATACGCTGGCGTACTCTGCGGCGGCGCTCTCTTATCTCATCCAGAACGCGGATAAGCCCATCATCCTCACCGGCGCGCAGCAGCCCATCTCCAACGAGATCACGGATGCCAAGAAAAACCTGCGGGATAGTGTGGTCTGCGCCATCGACCCGGGCAGCCGGGGCGTGATGGTGGTGTTTGGCGGGCACGTCATCGCAGGCACCCGCGCCAAGAAGAACAAGACCATCAGCTACGATGCCTTTGCCTCGGTCAACTTCCCGGAGCTGGCGCTGGTGCAGGGCGACCGGCTGGTGCGGTACATCTCCTCGCCGTGGCCCACCGGCCCGGTGGAGTTCAGCCGCACGCTGGACAGCCGGGTGTTCCTGCTCAAGCTGACCCCGGGCATGTCCCCGGCACTCATCCCGGAGATCTTCCGCCTGTACGACTGCGTCATCGTGGAAAGTTTCGGCGTGGGCGGCATCCCGCAGCAGCTGATGGACGCCTTTGCCGCCGGGCTGGGCGATTACGAGACCACCCACAAGGTGCTCATTATGACCACGCAGGTCACCTACGAGGGCAGCGACGTGGGCGTGTACGAGGTGGGCAAGCGGGTGCGCAACCGCTTCCGCTTCTTAGAGGCCCACGATATGACCATCGAGGCCGTAGTGACCAAAAGTATGTGGCTGCTGGCGCAGAACTGCGAAAGCTTTGACCAGCTGCAGCAGCGGTTCTACCGTCAGGTGAACTTTGACACCTTCTACCACTGAGCTGCGCTGCTGCGGGACGATGGGAGAGGGAGCTGGCAAAACCGATAGGTTTTGACTGAGGAAGTCAAACGCAAAAGCAGCCAGACCGGGCGGTCTGGCTGCTTTTATGCTTATAAAAATATTTTACTCTACCTCTTCATCCGCGAAGATCCACAGCACCTCGTTGATGTGGGAGCCGCTGCGGGAGTAGGGGGTCACACGGATGCAGAAGCTGCGGCCATCCGTCTTGCGGTAGCGGTGCTCCAGCAGGTTGCTGCTGAACACGGTGCTGCGCACAAGGCCGAAGTCCAGCAGATCCGCAAAGCCGTCCCGGTTCTCCGGCGCTACCAGCGTGTCGCGGTAGTTGGTCAGCGCAGCCCGGAAAGAGCCGCCGCAGGTATCCAGAATAGACTGGAAGTAGTCCGGCACAATAACGGGGCGCACGGTGTCCTCCTGCAAGTCCACCACGATTACTGTCTTGTATTTGGGGGCAAGCACCTTCAAAAAGTGCTCGGCGTCCCGCTTTTCCTGCAGGGTGCGCTCCATCTTTTCGTTCAGGCCTTCCAGCTGGCGGGCGCGGCCGTTGTGCTCGTAGTAGGTCTGCCGGTCCTGCCGCATGGCAGCCTCGGCCTTGGCCACGGCTTCGTCCACATGGCGCAGGTCGGTGGTCTGCTGGATGCCCACCGAGATGGCGTAGTCCTTTTCCTTCAGGAAGGCGCGCATCCGGTCTGCGGTGCTCCACACGCTGTAGGGCGGCTCGTTGGGGGTCAGGATGACAAATTCATCACTGCCAATGCGGTACACCCGGCTGGTAGCAAAGAACTTGCGGGCGGCGTTTGCCAGACAGCACAGCAGGGTGTCGCCGCTGCGGTGACCCAGATGCTCGTTTACCTCGTGCATCCCCACCACATCAATGTAGGTGCACACCACGGATTCGTACCCGCTGTTGGGCAGCTCCCGCAGGTCGGCTTCGTACCGGCTGCGGTTGGCAAGGCCGGTCAGGGTGTCGTGGCTGTAAGAGAAGTCCAGCTCCTCGCTGAGCTGGTCGGCCTGTGCGTCGTTGCGCACCAGCACGGTCGCCCATGGGTTCTGGGCGCAGCAGCCCCGGCAGGGCAGCACCTCTGTGGTGATCCAGATATACTGGCCGGACACGTTCTCGCGGTAGCGGTAGAACTCCGGCGCAGTGGCATGGTACAGCACAGAGCGCAAGGCCTCCAGATCGGTCTGCTCCAAGAACAGGTCTGTGTCCTCCTCGTGCACGATCTTCTCGTTCACCATGCGGTCGCAGTAGTTGACAAAATCTTCTTCTTTTTCCAGATCCGGATCCAGCAGGCGGGCGTCCCGCTTGATCACCCGGTACGCACCGGTGGCAAGATTCAGCAGCGCGATCACCAGCACGTTATCGGTAAAGATCTGGTAGGCCTGCAAGGCCAGCGCGGTCTTTTCGGTGCCCGGGTTCTCCACCCGGCGGTCGCGGCGCATCAGGTCGCGGCGCAGATCCCAGTAATCCTGATTGGTGGGATCTGCCAGCAGTTTTTCGGCGTTTTCCACCGGCATGGGCTTGAAGAAGTAGTAGCCCTGCGAATACAGGCAGTCTGCCGCCTGCAGCATGGACACCTGCTCCGGGGTCTCCACACCCTCGGCGATGATGGGCAGGTTCAGCCGGTGTGCCATATCCACCACCGACTCCACGATCTGCACACCCTTGCTGCGGTTCTCCTGATTCATGTCGATGAGCTTCATGTCCAGCTTGATGGCATCGACGTTGGTATCCTTGAGCATATTCAGCGAGGAATACCCGCTGCCGAAGTCGTCCATCATCACCGCAAAGCCCTTGCGGTGCAGGCCCTGAATGGCGTTTTCCACCATCTGGGTGTCCTCGGCCACCATGGTCTCGGTGATCTCGGCCAGCAGGAGTTTGGGCTCCAGCTTATATTTTTCCACCAGGTCTGCAAAGATCTGCGGCACATCCAGATTGAGGATATCCTGCACCGAAACGTTCACCGACACCGGCACAAGGTTGCTGCCGCTTTCCTGCCACTTCTGCAGGGTCTGGCAGACGGATTCCCAGATGTACTGGTCCAGCCTTGTCACAAGGCCGGTGCGCTCCAGCAGCGGCATGAACTCGGCGGGAGGAACACAGCCCCGGGTGGGATGGTTCCAGCGCACCAGTGCCTCCATGCCCACGATGGCGCGGGTGATGCTGTTGCACTTGGGCTGCAAAAAGAAGCAGAATTCGTGGTTATCCAGTGCGCGCTCCAGCTCGCCCAGCAGCTGCTGCTGTTCTTTCAGCTCGTTGAGCATGGTGGGCTCAAAGCGGTGCAGGTAGCCGCTGTCGGTCGTTACACCGGCGATCTGCGCGTAGTTGCACAGGGTGGCGGCATCTGCACCGGGGTTTGCCTGCACGGGGCACACGCCCATTACCACAAAGAAGGTGACATCCTGTCTGCCGGCAGCCATGCAGGCCTGCAGCGTGGCAAGCACGGCGGTCTGCTCGGCCTTTTCGTCCGGCAGGCACAGGAAAAAGTCATCGTTTCCAAAATAGCCCACAGGATAGCCGGTCTGCCTGCTGTAACCCAGCAGACAGTTTGCCACAGTTTCCAGCAGAGCATCGCCCTTTTCGGTGCCGTAAAGCTCGTTATAAAGCTTGAAGTGCTGGATATCCACAGCGGCAACAGCCCATTCTGTTCCCTGATGCGCGGTCAGGAATGTATGCAGGGCCTGTAAAAATGCGTCCTTGCGGTCGATCCGCTCCAACGCAGCAGATGCCGGTGCGGCGGCATCTGTTTTGGTCTTTCGTTCCTCTGACATAACGATTCCTCACAATTTGGATAGTTTCAATACGGATAAGCCGATTGCGGTCGGTTTGTATACTTTATAATCAGTATAACACGGTTTAAGTCGTTTTGAAATAGTTTTTTCACACTTTTTAACAACATTATTCGAGCGAAGTGCAACAAAAATGCCACACACGGCGGAGCCGGTGCGGCATTCGGGGTCATTTGGTATTCTTGTTGTCGTCCTTGTTTTCCTGTTCGGCGCGGTGCAGCATCTCCCGCAATGTGGGCAGACTGCGCAGCTTGCTGCCGTGCCGGAGCTTCGGGTAGGCACGCAGCATACGGCGCGGGCCCACGATGCGGGGGGTGCGCAGCAGCTGCGCCTGCATCTCCTCGCTGCGCTGCTGCAGCTCTGCGGCCAGCTGTTCCAATTGCAGCAGCTCGGCGGCGCGCTCGGCAGTGCCCTTGGCGGCAAGGAGGGCGGCGTTGGCAGCTTCGGCAGCGTTCAGGCGGGCGTCCTCGCTGGCACGGCGGGCAGCTTCGCTGGCCTCAGCAGCCTTGGCGCGGATGGCAGCCATGGTCTCACGGGCAGAGGGGCGCTTTCCGGCAGCATCCCGCGCTTCGGCGGCGGCAAGCTTGAATTGCAGCCGTCCCTCGTCCAGCTTCTTGTCGGCGTTCAGGGTGGTGGTGCCCAGCAGCTGGGTCATGGCATCGCTGACGGCGTGGATACTGTCGCCCAGCTGCTCCATGGTGTCCAGCGTATCGGCCAGCGCAGAAGCAGCAATGGCGGTAGCCACCACGTCCGCCGCGTACACGGCGTACAAAAAGCACATGAGGATAACCCCCACAAAGGGCGGGATCAGGTCTACAAGGTCAGCCACCACCGGGTGCACGATACGCATGACCACCAGCGTGCCCACACCCCACAGCAGGCAGAATTCCAGACAGATATAGCCCCCGATGTTAAAGGGAAAATCGCTGTAATCCCACCAGCGGGTGTGGTAAATCTTATACAGCGCCCAGCCGCCCACCAGTTCCAGCGCACTGGGCAGGATGACGCCGCCTATATACAGCAGCAGGATGCTGTGCTGCAAGGGCGTAAGGGCAAACAGCACGATGATCATGCCAAAGCCGTAGATGGGGCAGACCGGGCCGTTGAGAAAGCCCCGATTCACCAGCTGACCGGTGGTGGCGGCGGCATAGATGACCTCCAGACACCAGCCTATGCAGGAATAGATCAGGAAATAGGCCAGAATATGGTACAGCGAAAAGCCACATACCACGGTATCGGTAAGAAAGCTTACCATAGGCACCTCCGTTCTTCAGTTCTGTTTGGATACGATCTTATATTCGTCCCCCGGCTCAAAAAAGGGGCAGGCAGCGGTATTATGCGCAAGATAGCGTGCCATCTCGTCCTCGTCCAGCGCAGCGCCCTGCGCGCAGTAGTAGCTGCCGTATTCGTCCTGAACATTATTCAGGCACAGCTCACAGGGGTCAGACATTTTCTTCGCCTTCCTGTGCGGCGGCTTCGGCAGCGGCAGCTTCCCGCGCCATCCGCTTGAGCACCTTGGGGTCTACCCATGTCACGCTGTCGGCACCGGGCTTCTTGCGGGCAATGAGCGCTTTGATTTTAATTCCCATCTCGGTGAACATGCCCTCGTGCTCGGTGCGGATGTTCCACTCCGGCTCGTTCTCGTGCAAATCGTAGGTGATCCACTCGATGTCGTAGCCGGAAGCGGGGAAGTACTCCACGCTGTCCCGGAACAGATCATCGTCGTCGGTCTTGAAGTAGATCTCGCCGCCGTCCTTCAAAAACTCGCGGTAAGCGATCAGCTGGCGCGGGTAGGTAAGGCGGTGCTTGTGGGAGGAGTCGTTCTTGCTCCACGGGTTGCAGAAGTTGATATAGATGCGGCTGACTTCATCCTCCGGGGTGATGACGCCCTTGATGCGCTCGATATCGGTGCTCATGATCTTGACGTTGTCGATGGGGCGGCCGGCTGCCTGATAGGCGGCTTCGATCTTGCGCTTGGCAAGGATGAGCACCTTGTCGGTGATGTCGATGCCCAGATAGTTGTTTTCCGGGTGGGCACAGGCCAGCTGAGAGATGAAGCCGCCCTTGCCGCAGCCCAACTCCAGAATAAAGGGCTGCTCCGGGCGGGCATACTGGCCGTGCCATTTGCCGCCCCAGATGAGGGGTTCGTGCACATGGAAATCCGCGGCCATCAGTTCGTCGTGGGCATAGGGTTTGAAACGCATTCTCATAGTTTGTTGTTCTCCTTGATGTTGTGTGAAACTCCCTCAGTCGCCTGACGGCGACAGCTCCCTCTGGGAGGGAGCCTTTGGCAGGAAGGGAAGGTTTTACCTTAGATCATAAAGTTTCCGGTTTCGCCAGAGGCCCCATCTCAGAGGGGGCTGGCACGGCGAAGCCGTGACTGGGGGAGTTTATTTTTGCTCCCGCAAAAACGCTTCCACCTGCTCCGGGGTGGCGGCGCAGCTGCCCTGACAGATGCCGGGCTTGCCGCCGCCGCGCCCGTTCAGGGCGGCGTTCAGGGCCTTGGTCAGGGCGCGCACATCGCCGTCCCGCCGGGCAAGGCAGTAGCCGGTGCCCTTTTCGGTGGGGGTCAGGGCGGCGCACAGGCCGGTGGTGGCTTCGGTCAGGCGGACAGCCAGCCGGTGCAGCCCGTCCGGGTCCAGCCCCGGCAGGGTGCGGATGGCGTCTGCATCGGGCGCGGTCAGCTGCGCAAGGGCGTCAAACAGCTGGCTGCACAGTCCGAAGTGTGTAAATTTAAGCGCGGTATACTCGTCGTATACGCGGTGCACCGCCACAGCGGTCTGGTCGGCCTTGGCAGAGAGCAGCGCGCCGATATCCGCCTGACGGGCGCGCATGGCCTGTGCCGCCGTCAGCGCACGGGCACCGCACACCACGCTCAGCCGCACACCGCCCTTGTAGTTCTCGCTGGCAAGGATCTTGATCTGCCCCACCTGACCGGTGGTGCGGGTATGAGTGCCGCAGCAGGCGCAGACGTCCGCGCCCGGGATGGTCACGATGCGCACCTGCCCCTCGATCTCTTTTTTGGAGCGGTAGACAAGGGCGGCAAGCTCCTCCCGGGTGGGGTAGCTGATGAGCACCGGCACATCCTGCCACACGATGCGGTTGGCGGCAAGCTCTGCCTGCCGCAGCCCCTCGGGACTGATGGGCACGCTGGTGTCCATGCGCACCACCTCGGTGCCCACATGGAAACCCACGTTCTCTGCCCCGAACATCTGGTGCAGGATGCCGGAAAGGATATGCTCGCCGGTGTGCTGCTGCATCTTATCGAAACGCCAGTCCCAGTCGATGCAGCCGGTCACGGCTGCGCCGGGCGCTGCGGCAGCGGGCAGGGCATCCACCGTATGCCAGATGACACCCGCCTGCTCGTGGACGTCCAGCACCCGCAGCACCGTGCCATCCGGCAGGGTCAAAGTGCCCCGGTCGGCGGGCTGACCGCCGCCCTCCGGGTAGAACACCGTGCCGTCCAGCGCAATGCGCCCGCCGCCGGTCTTTTCGTCCGGCTCTGCGGCAAGAATGACGCTTTCGCACCCGGTGCGGAAAGCGTCCTGCTCAAAGTATTTTTCTGTGCGCTGCATCGCGCGAGTACCTCCTGTAGATAGAACGATTGACAATGCCCAAAGTACCCCTTCCGTCTTGCCGCTTTGCGGCAATCCACCTTCCCCAAGGGGACGGCTTCAACGGTGGCGATAAAGTTTCCGGCATAGTCTAAAGGCGCCCCCTTGGGGGAGCTGCTGAGCGCAGCGAAGCTGAGGGGGTATCCCATAAAAACCAGTATACCACGATTTTTGCCTGTGGAAAATAGTTTACAGTTATGTTATGATAGGAAACAACGAATATTCCCGAAAATTGACAGCGAGGAAGGTAACGGATCATGCGTGAAAGTGGTATTCTGATGCCGGTATCCAGTCTGCCCGGCCCTTACGGGATCGGCTGCTTTGGCAAGGCGGCATTTCAATTTGTGGATTTCCTGTCTGCGGCAGGGCAAACGATCTGGCAGCTGCTGCCGCTCAGCCCCACCGGCTACGGCGACAGCCCCTACCAGAGCTGCTCTGCCTTTGCGGGCAACCCCTATTTTGTGGACTTGGAAGCGCTGGAAAAAGAGGGCCTGCTGACCGCCGCAGACCTCAAGGCGGAAAGCTGGGGGAAAGACCCGCTGGAGGTGGACTACGGCACCTTGTACGTCAGCCGCTTTGCGGTGCTGCGCAAGGCCTACGCCGCATGGCGCAGCCAGTGCGCCGGGCTGCACGGCTGTGCCTACTACTACCCCGACGACTACTACGCCTTCACCCTTGCCAACGAGGACTGGCTGGAGGACTATGCCCTGTACATGGCGCTGAAGGTAGCCAACAAGATGAAGAACTGGGTGGAGTGGGACGCCCCCTACCGCCGCCGCGACAAGGCCGCGCTGGCTGCCTTTGCTGCTGCAAACGAAGAGGAGATCGGCTTCTGGAAGTTCGTGCAGTACAAGTTCAGCGTCCAGTGGCAGGCAGTCAAGACCTACGCCAACGAGAAGGGCGTGCAGATCCTGGGCGATATCCCCATCTACGTCTCTGCGGACTCGGTGGATGCATGGGTGGGCGGCAAGCTGTTTGAGCTGGACGCCGACGGCCGCTTTGCCCGGGTGGCGGGCTGCCCGCCGGACTACTTTTCCGCAGACGGCCAGCTGTGGGGCAATCCCCTGTACGACTGGGCGTACCACAAAAAGACCGGCTATGCATGGTGGATTCAGCGGGTGCGCCACGCACTGGGCATCTACGATCTGCTGCGCATCGACCACTTCCGCGGCTTCGACACCTACTGGGCGATCCCGGCCACCAGCACCACCGCCCGCACCGGCAAGTGGGAGAACGGCCCCGGCATGGAGCTGTTCGATGCACTGGAAGCCGCACTGGGCAAGCTGCCCATCATTGCCGAGGACTTGGGCGAACTGTTCCCCAGCGTGCGCAAGCTGCTGGCCGACAGCACCTTCCCGGGCATGAAGGTGCTGCAATTCGCCTTTGGCGGCGGGGACAACGAGTACCTGCCCCATAACCATGTCAAGAACGGCGTGGTCTACCCCGGCACCCACGACAACACCACCCTGACCGACTGGTGGGAGAACGGCGCTTCCGAAAAGGAAAAGGCCACCGCTGCGGCCTACCTGCACCTGACCTCCTGCAAGCCTACCGCCAAGGAGGTGGCAGCCGTCAAGACTGCCGCCGCGCGCACCGCGCTGCTGCGGGCGGCGCTGGGCTCGGTGGCGGACAGAGCCATCATTCCCATGTACGACTGGCTGGGTCTGGGTGCCGAAGCGCACCTGAACACCCCGGGCAAACTGGGCGGCAACTGGGCATGGCGCGCCAAGGCCGGTTTTGACTCCAAAGCCCTTGCCGCACAGATCAAAGCCGAGTGCGCCGTGTACTGCCGCTGCAATGCAGACGTTCAAAACGTGAAAGAATCAGCAATTTGACAGAATTGTAAAAACTGCCGTAAAAATTTGTGCGTTTTGCTGGAAAAATCTGTATTTCAATGGTATAATAGCCGTAAGTTCCCGGATTTGTGGGAAAATTGGAATTTCGCCCGTCGGAAGCGGCGGCGCGTACTGATGATGGGGAAATTACAGATGGACAGAGAATGGACAGAGCGGGATCTGCGCGCCTTTGCCGAGGGCGCACAGGCTGCGTTTGAGACGGTATTGCTGGACGAGCTGCCACAGGACACCGGCTGGCAGGACGAGGGCTTACAGGTGAGCTATGCCCTGTGCAACGGCCGGGTAAGCTGCGTGCTGCACCGCACGGTGCGGGCAGACGGCAAGCTGTGGCGGATCACCATGTCTGCCCCGCTGGCAGGCAACCTGCTGCCGGAGGAGCGCATGAGCGCCCGCGAACGGGAGCTGTGCCGCGAGGACCTGAACCACGATTTTCTTTCCGGCGTGTACAACCGCCGCTACCTTGAGACTGTGATCGCCGCCGAGCTGGACCGTTGGGCACAGCAGGGGCGCAAGGCTGCCGTGGCGCTGGTGTCGCTGGATCACGGCGCACAGCTGCGGGACACCTACGGTCAGCCGGTGATGGATCAGCTGATCTGCTTTGTGGCAAACCAGTGGAAAAAGTATTTCGATATCCCGGGCAGTCAGATCGTCTGCCGCCTGACCGGCACCACCTTTGTGGTGGGCTGTCTGGACTTGGACGGCGGCCAGCTGGCCGAGCAGATGCGGAACATCTACGCCGAAATGCCCCACGAGTGCGTCACCTCCATGGGGATGATGAAGCGGGTGCCCTTTACCCTGAGCGTCGCGGTGGCAGGGCTGGACGAGCTGGACAGCGCCGCCAACTGCTGGCAGCGCCTGTACGCCATCTGTGACGAGCGGCTGCGCGGCATTCAGATCTCCGGCGGCAATAAGATCTGCTAGGGTGTATCTGAAAAGTCGAAAATTTAGTCTATTTCTACAAGCACAGCTGGATTTTGCGTTAAACAGCCTTGAAATCCACAAAGGATTCCTGCGGCTATTTGCCTTAAATCCCGCTTGCGCTTGCGAAATATTCGTCATTTTCTTTGTTTTCAGATACACCTTAAACAACGTATAAAATCCCCCTTTGGGCACATACTAGGTGCCAAAGGGGGATTTTTTTGTATGGAAAACCAGAAAAACGATAACCTCAACCTGCTGGAGGCGGTAGTGCAGAACACCGAGATGGGCAAGAACACCCTGGAGCAGATTTTACCCATGACCAACGATGTGCAGTTCAAGGCCGAACTGCTGCGCCAGCGCAACATCTACCACCAGCTGAATCAGGAGGCGCACACCGCCATAGAAGCCTGCGGCGGCAGCGCACAGGGGCAGAGCACCATGGCAAAGCTGAACACGAAAATGGGCATCGGGCTCAAGACCCTTACGGACAAATCCACCCGCAATCTGGCCGAGATGCTCACGCAGGGCAGCGGCATGGGGGTGGTGGACTGCGTAAAAAGCTGCAAGGACTACCCCAACGCCGCCCCGGGCGCAAAGCGCCTTGCCCAGCGGCTGCAGGATTTTGAAGAGGATAATCGCATCCAGCTGGAACGGTTTTTGTGAATACGTTCCACCCCATAAAAACACAAAGTCGGGCAGCCCGCAGGCTGCCCGACTTTGCTATGATCTAAATATTTTTCCGCTATTGCGAAGCATTTACTCCCACAGTTTTTCGGGGTACTGGCCCTCGGCGGTCTTGCGGGCAATGGCCTCCACCACCAAAGGCTTATCCTCCCGGTAGGTGACGCCGAACCACTTATCCGTACTGCGCAGCACCTGAATTTTTGCCTTGTTCTCCTCGATCAGCTCGGTCACCACCAGCGGCAGGAAATACTCGCACTTCAGGGGGTTCACCGGCAGGTTCTCGGTCAGCCAGCCTGCAAAGCGCTGCTCGGCCTCGTCCAGAAAGCTCTTGCCGAAGCCCCACAGGTTCATGCTCACAGGGGTGTCGCCGGGCAGGTCCACCCAGCTCTCGCCGCCGTCCTCGGTGTAATGTGCGCCGCCGTCGCAGGGCTCAATGCGGGTGCGCTCGGTCACACTTTGCAGGGTGCCGTCCTCGTTCTTGATGCACACGCCGCGTGCCACGCTGCCGTTCTCGGACAGGGTGTTCTTCAGCAGGTAGCTGACCATGCAGTAGCGGTAGAAATCATCATCGGCGTGGGTGGACAGGTAATCGTACATCACCTGAAACGCCTCCGGGCCGTAGTAGTCGTCCGCATTGATGACCGCAAAGGGGCCGTCGATCAGGGGCTTTGCAGCCAGCACGGCATGGCAGGTGCCCCAGGGCTTTACACGTCCCTCCGGCACGGCAAAGCCTGCGGGCAGCTCTTCCAGCTGCTGGAAGGCATACTTCACCTTCATCGCCTTGGCCACGCGGTCGCCGATGGCTGCCTTGAAGGCGTCCTCGATCTCGTGCTTGATGACAAAGATCACGGTCTCAAAGCCGGCGCGGCGGGCATCGTAAAGGGAATAGTCCATAATGACCTGTCCGTTGGGGCCCACCGGGTCGATCTGCTTCATGCCGCCGTAACGGCTGCCCATGCCGGCAGCCATGACGACCAGTACCGGTTTATTCATCTGCAATTCCTCCTGTATCTGCCGGGGTTTCCGGCATTGTATCGTTCTGAGGCTATTATACACTGCTTCGCCGCCGGTGGCAAGACACAGAAGGGGGGGAGAAGATCAGAAATGCGCGCCGCGTGCGCTTTGCGCATATTCAGCGGAAAAATTCTTTTTTAATAGCGCAATGCCGGAGCGTCTGCGGACGCTCCGGCATTGCATTTTCACGGGAGAGGGCGCGGCAGGGCAGCTCCATCTATGAAAAAGGAGATCGGAAACGCCCGCAGGCGTTTCCGATCTCCCAAATCAAACTGTTTTTCCGCTCACCCCAGCTGGCTCTGGGTCAGGGACAACCGCTGGTAGGCGATGCGCGGGGTGCCGTCCTCCACATGGATGATGCCGCAGCGGGTAAAGCCCTCGCTTTCCAGCAGGTGCTGCATCACCTTGTTGTCGGCGTGGGTGTCGGCGCGCAGGCTCTCGCAGTGCTCCAGACACCACTCCACCACCGCCTTGCCGATGCCCTTGCTCTCGCCCGCCGAAGCCAGCCGGTGCAGCGTACCGTAGGGCAAAGTGTCGTTGAGCCACTGTCCGTCCTCAATGACCTTGTAAGTGGGGTCCTCGCCAAGGACAAAGGCAAACACCGCCTGCATCTGGCCGTTCACCATGTACACGAACAGCCGGTTGGTGTCGATATCCTCTTCCAGCAGCTCCGGGCTTGGGTAATTGTCCCCCCACTGGGTAGGGTTGCCGTTTTTCGCCATGAATTCCCGCGCACGGGCATAGATATCCAAAATCCGTGCCATATCTGCTCTTACCGCTCCGCGAAACATATCCACTCATCCTCTCTTGCCCGCGCCCTGCTGCGCGGGGTGCATTTATTTTAGTATAACACAATATTCCATAAAGTACCAGAATTTTCTCCATTTCGCGGCAAAAACAGACCGCCGTGCGCGGGGCAGCAGCACGACGGTCGGGGAAAGCAAAACAGGGGGCGGTTCATGCGGTGGGGCGGCGGGTGGCGGTGGTGCCGTTGCGCACCAGCCGGTACTCCCGTGGACTCAGGCCGTAGCGCTCGTGGAACAGGCGGTAGAAGTAGCTGGTGTTCTCGTAGCCCACCTGTGCAATGATCTGCTGGATGTTCAGATCGCTGCGGCGCAGCAGCCGCGCGGCGGTCTCCATGCGGTGCTTTTGCAGCAGCTCCTTGTAGGTGCGCCCGGTCTGAGCGCGCACGCACTCGCTAACATACGCCAGCGAAACACCATAAGCCCTTGCCACATTGGAAAGGCTGGCCTCACGATAATTTTGGGTGATCTCCTGCAGCGCCGCCTGCACCAGTGCATCGCGGCTCACGGCCTCCATGCGGGCGGGCTGCGGGGAGCGTTCAAGCTTTGCCATCATTGTATCTGTCCTCCGTAACGGTGCGGCAGGCGGGGGACTGGGGGAAGCCGGACCACCTGCCGCACGATAACTGCGGAGCCCCTTCCGGGCTCTTATACCCTGAATACGAATCACCCGCCGCAAACATTGCAGAAAAGATAAAAATTTTTTAGTCAATTTTCGTTGTAGAGAGGGCGGACGATTTGGAATGCGCTCCGCGTTCGCTTTGCGCATCAATAGCGGAAGAATTATTTTAAATTTCGGGTTTCAGGAAAGTCTGCGGACTTTCCTGAAACCCATTTTCACGGGAGGGGTTGGAACGAACTCCCTCAGTCAAAGCCTAACGGCTTTGACAGCTCCCTCTGGGAGGGAGCCTCTGGCGCGCCCGGATGCTTTGCGCTTTAGCTTGAAACTGTACCGCCATGCCAAAGGCCCCATCTCAGAGGGGGCTGTCGCCGTAGGCGACTGGGGGAGTTCCCCCACAGAAAAAGGCTGTCTGCCAGACGGCAGACAGCCTTTTTCAGAAGAAAATAAGGAAAACACGCGCCCAAAAGGGCAGAGTGAGTATCAGAACATACTTTCGTCCTTGTAGCGCCCGGTGCGCACGAACTGCACCCACTCGGCTACGTTCACGGCGTGGTCGCCGATGCGCTCCAGATACTTGATGACCATGAGCAGATCCAGCGCGGCGTCCACCTTGGCGGGGTCGGCGGCGATCTCCTGTGCCAGTGTGTGCTTGATGGCGTTGAAGTCGTAGTCCACGGCGTCGTCTGCGGCGATGACGCGGCGGGCGGCGATCTCGTCCTCGGCGGTCAGGGCGTCCATGGCGTCTATGATCATCTGGTAGGCCTTGCGTCCCATGGCAATAGCCTGACTGACGGCGGGGTCTCTCTCCTTACGCACGGTGACGAGATGTGGGATGATCTCCGCGATATCCGAAGCGTGGTCGCCCATGCGCTCGATATCGGTGACCACCTTCATGGCGGTGGAAATGTGGCGCAGGTCGCCCGCTACCGGCTGCTGACGCAGCAGCAGAGCCATGCAGCGATGCTCGATGTCCCGCTCCATGTTGTTGATGCGGTCATCCCCCTGCACGATCTTCTGGGCGGCTGCGGTGTCGGCGGTGCACAGCGCTTCCAGCGCGTTCTCCACGGCCTCGGCGGCGTTCTGCCCCATCTCCACCAGTGCGGTCTTAAGAGACTCCAGATCGCTGTCGTATTGCTTGCGAATGCTCATTGCTTTGTTCCTCCCTGCATTAACCGAACCGGCCGGAGATGTAGTCCTCGGTGCGCTTGTCCCGGGGCGTGCTGAAGATCTGGTTCGTGGGGCCCACTTCCACCAGCTCCCCCAGCAGGAAGAAGGCGGTGCGGTCGCTGATACGGGCAGCCTGCTGCATATTGTGGGTGACGATGACCACGGTATAGTTCTTTTTCAGCTCGTTCATCAGCTCTTCCACCTTCATGGTAGAGCCGGGGTCCAGTGCGCTGGTGGGCTCGTCCATCAGCAGCACCTCGGGCTTGACCGCCAGTGCCCGGGCGATGCAAAGACGCTGCTGCTGCCCGCCGGAAAGGCCAAGGGCGCTCTTTTTCAGGCGGTCCTTCACCTCGTCCCACAGGGCTGCGCCCCGCAGAGAGGTCTCCACCAGCTCGTCCAGCTCGGCCTTATTGCGCACACCGTGCAGTTTGGGGCCGTAGGTGATGTTGTCGTAGATGCTCATGGGGAAGGGGTTTGCCTTCTGGAACACCATGCCCACGCGGCGGCGCAGGTCGGTCAGTTCCATCTCGCGGGCAAAGATGTCCTCGCCCTTCAGCCGCACATCGCCCTCGATGCGCACGCCCGGCACAAGGTCGTTCATGCGGTTGAGGGTCTTTAAAAAGGTGGACTTTCCGCAGCCGGAGGGGCCGATCAGTGCGGTGATCTCCCGCTCGCCCACGTCCAGCGAAATGCTCTTCAGCGCCTTGAAGTCGCCGTACCAGAGGTTCAGATCCTTTGCCGATATCACCGGCACATTCGTGTTTTCCATAGAGTACCTCATATTTTATAGGACGATCGCGTTTTTTCAGCATCCTCGCCCTCTCCGTCATTGCTTGCGCAATGCCACCTCTCCCAAAGTGAGAGGCCTTGGCAGTCCATGCGAAGCTTTCGGTTTCGCCAGAGGCTCTCCCTTTGGGAGAGCTGTCGAGACACGAAGTGCCGAGACTGAGAGGGCGAGGCCGCTATCAAATATCTGCAATCTTTTACTGCTTCTGTTTCAGTTTTGTTTTCGCCAGACGTGCTGCCAGATTGATCAGCAGCACCAGCACCAGCAGCACTGCGCCGATGCCCCATGCGGAGGTGAAATCGCCGTCCTCAAAGGCGCGCAGATACAGCAGCACCGACAGGGTGGCACCGTTGGAGGTGTAGGCTTTGAACACGCTCTTAGCGATCACCTCTGCCGCACCGGCGGTGAACAGCAGGGCGGCGCTTTCGCCCACGATGCGTCCTACCGCCAGAATGCAGCCGGTGACGATGCCGTCGATGCTGCAAGGCAGCACAATGGTGCGGATGATATGCCACTTGCCCGCACCCAGACCCATAGCACCCTCACGGTAGCCCTGCGGCACCGTTTTGAGGGATTCCTGTGTGGTGCGGATGATGGTGGGCAGGTTCATCACCACCAGCGTCAGACTGCCGGACAAAAGACAGGTCTGGAAGCCCAGCGCCTGACTGAACACCAGCATACCCACCAAGCCGTAGATGATGCTGGGGATACCGGCCAGCGTTTCGTTGGTGAACTCGATGATCTCGATGAGCCGCCGGTTGGAAGCGTATTCGGTCAGGTAGACCGCCGCACCCACGCCCAGCGGCAATACGATGAGTAATGTCAGCAGGATGACATACAGGGTGTTGAGGATGGCGGGCAGAATGCCGTCCGTCTTTTTCAGCACACTGGCGGTGGTGGAAAGGAATTTCCAGCTGATGTGGGGGATGCCCCGCACCAGCACCATGCCGATGATCCCGGCCACCAGCACCATCACCAGCACGGCGCTGGCCCAGACCAGCACGGTCATCACCCGGTTCCATGCCCGGCGGGAGGGCGAAAAGCCGTTATTCATCGTGGTTTCCTCCCTTCAGTACCACATTCAGCACAACGTTGATGAGCATGATGAACACGAACAGCACCAGCGCGATGCTGAACAGTGCCTGCCGCTGCAAGCCGCCGGCGTAGCTCATTTCCTTGGCAATGGCGGTGGTCAGCAAAGTAACGCTGCGGAACAGGCTGTCCGGCATATTGGGGCTGTTGCCCGCCACCATCATCACGGCCATGGCTTCGCCGATGGCGCGGCCGATGCCCAGCACAACGCCTGCGGCAATGCCGCTTTTGGCTGCCGGGATGCTGATCTTGAACCATGTTTCGGTGTCAGTAGCGCCCAGCGCCAGACTGCCCTGCTCATACTCCGGCGGCACGGCGTTGAGCGCCGTCACCGACACGGACACGATGCTGGGCAGGATCATAATGGAAAGCACCACGATGGCGCTGAGCAGGCAGGCACCGGAAGCCTTGCCGAAGGTCTTGGCCACGGCGGGCACCAGCACCTGCATACCCAAAAGGCCGAACACCACGCTGGGGATGCCGGACAGCAGCTCGATGGCAGTGACCACCACGGTGCGCAGTTTGGGATTTGCGGCCTTGGAAAGGAACACTGCCGTCAGCAGGCCGATGGGCACGCCGAGGATGGTGGCGCCCAGCGTGCCGTAGACGCTGGACAGGATGAAGGGCAGGATGCCGAACAGCGGCTCTGCCGCGGTGGACGCCCATTTTGTGCCGAACAGGAACTTGAACAGGCCGATTTTATGGATAGCCGGCACGCCGGAGACCACCATGTACACCGAGATGAGCACCACGCAGCACACCGCCAGCATTCCGCACAGGAAGAAGATGAAATTCATCACCGCTTCCAGCCAGTCGGCGGGGGTGCGGGGCAGCCGCACCCGGCGCAGAGAAGAGGTTGTATTTTTCATAACGTGATCCTATAAAAAGCCGCACCAGCCCAGCCTTTTAGGGCAGGCCGACGCGGCGGGCTGATTTTATCATCGTCCCATCCTGTTGCCGGGTCAGTTCGGCCGGGAGTTTCACCAGCGAATGATCCGAGGGTGGGACCCTGTTGCCGTAGGCAATAGGGCGGGAGCTGGAAGCCCCGAATTTCGCGGGGGAACTCCCAGCCGGGCTGACCCTGAGCGCCTTTTACTCGTTCACGGGCACAGCGCCTGCGGTGCGGATGAGGTCGGCAGCGTCCTTGCTGGTGGCAAAGTCCACAAAGGCCTGTGCCTGCTCAGACAGAGTCACGCTCTTGTTGGTGACGAACACGAAGGGACGCTGGATCTTGTAGCTGCCGTCCTTCACGGTGTCCTCGCTGCACTCCACACCCTCCACAGTGACCATGGCGACGGTGTCGCCCACAGCGGACAGGGAAGCGTAGCCGACGGCCAGAGGATTGGCCTCCACAGCGCTGATGACAGCGCCGGTAGCGGTCAGCTCCTGTGCGTACTTGCAGCTGTCCTTCACGTCCACGATGCTCTCAAAGCCATCGCGGGTGCCGGAACCGGCCTCGCGGCCCACCAGAACGATCTCGCCTTCGTCGCCGCCCACATCCTTCCAGTTGGTGATCTCACCGGTGAACATCTGCTTCAGCTGGTCCACGGTCAGGTCTGCCACCTTGCTGTCCTTGTTCACGATGATGGCGATGCCGTCCAGCGCCACGGTGGTGCCGTCCACGTCGTTCTTCTCGTCGTCCTTCAGGGCGCGGGAGGACAGGCCGATGTCCAGCGTCTTGTCGGTAGCGCCGGTGATGCCTGCGCCGGAACCGGTGGGGTCGTAGCTGACGGTGACGCCCGGCTCGACCTCGGCAAAGCCCTCGGTCAGGGCAGCAATGACATTCTTCATGGAAGTAGAACCGCCGGTAGCAACGTTGCCGCTCAGGGTGCCGGCTGCCTGCCCGGCAGCGGAAGAAGCGGTGGCGGAAGCAGAAGCAGCGGTGCTGGATGCGGAAGAAGCAGAGCCGCCGCAGGCAGTCAGAGCAGCAGCCGCAGCAGCTGCACCGCAAACGGTCAGGAACGAACGACGAGAGATCTTTTTCATGATAGAATTTCCTCCATTAAAAACCCGGGCTCCCGCCCGGCACTGTCTTTTTGTGTTTTCCTTGGGAACGGCCTTATTCTACCGCTTTGCCGCCCTTGCCGCGACCATGGACGTGCAAAAAGTGCGTAAAACTTTGTGCATACTGCCAGCCCCAATGTAAAGAACAGGTAATGCGGCACAAAACAAAAGCCGCCGGGCACTCCTGTTTCCAGAAGTGCCCGGCGGCGGGATGTATTGGGTTTTACTCTACGCGGCTGGTCATGGTCTTACCATCGTAGAAGAACACAACGGTCTTGCCCTTATACTTGATGCGCAACTCGTAGGTGCCGTTTTGACGAGTCGGCAGTGTGGTGTTTTCATGGGACGACGAGATGTTGTTTTCGGTTTCCAGACCAAAGGTACTACGGCTGAACTTCTGATACTGCTTTGCACCAACTTTCAACGTGCCGTGGAGAAACACCATCTTCTCCGGCGCAGCGCCGTTTTCCGTAAAGGTACCGGTGATATCCTTCCGAGGTATGCTCACATCCTCTTCGCTCTGGTTCCAGATGGCGAAGTAGGGTCTGTACTGAATTTTGGTGGGCGCGCCGCCGGAAAAGTCCGTTTCACTAAGGACATCGCACAGGAACATCACGCCCTCCACCTCCTGCTGGGGGTGGTTCAGGTCTATGGTCGTTCCGCAGCCGGTCAAAGCCCCTGCGGCGGTCAGCACCAGAGCCCCGGCGCTGAGCTTGAGAAATGTTCTGCGGTCGATCATAGCAATGCACCTCCTGTATCGGGCAGTTAGGTTCAGTTACACAAGGGCGGTATACTTTTTAAAGGTAAAGTCCTCATAAACAGCAGTATAGGTCTCGGTAGCCTTTTTCGTGCCGATGCTGAACTTTACGACAGCTTCCTTATTGGCGATCGCGTCGTACAGTTCCTTCTGCTTATAGTTCATTTTAAACTTGACCCAGCCCTCATTTGCCTTGTGCCTGCGGCTGAATTCAAGAGTCCCATCATTCTTCAGCAGACCGCCGCCCTGCATTTCAACGGCAACTCCATCGACTTTAAGTTCCATAACGGCGTCGCCCGCAATAGCCCAGTCGGAATCCTTCGTGTTGGTGGTACGCACCCACACCATGACATCGGCATTCCATTTCGTCTGATCTTCACTCAGCTTCGGCGTGTGTTCTTGTACATCCCACTTTACGGCAGATGCAGTAAAGCCACCCAGATCAGTGCCAATGTCACCATCACTGCAGCCGCCCAGCAGTCCGGTCATGGATACTGCCACTGCCATTGCGGCAGAAGTCTTTAAAAACGCACGACGATCTATTTTCATAGCCATATTATAAGCCCTCCTCAAAAGCTTTTTTGCACCCTAAGAGTACCACATTTTACCACATTGTCAACTATCCGAATTCAGGTTTCACCATTTTATCGTTCCTTTATAAAAGGCCGCATAGAACGGCAGCGGGCGCGGTGTTTGCTGCCGGTCCGGGGCTGCGGTGGAAAAATTTACTTTTTTCAAACAAAATCAAAATTTGCTGTTGACAAAGGGCACCCGGTATGCTAAAATAGCCAAGTCGGGTGCGAACACCTGATGCAAAATGGACGTATGGCCCGTTGGTCAAGCGGTTAAGACAGAGGCCTCTCACGCCTTTAACATCGGTTCGATTCCGGTACGGGTCACCATTTTATAGTAGTAAAACGGTCATGTGCCGTTTTATATAGATGCCTCTTTAGCTCAGTCGGTTAGAGCACCTGACTGTTAATCAGGGTGTCGCCTGTTCGAGTCAGGCAAGAGGCGCCAGCAAAGCGATGGAAATTTTCCATCGCTTTTTTCTTTTTCCCGGCGGCCTTGTTGACAGCACCGCCCCGGGGGGCTATACTTAACACACTATAAAGTATAAAAGGAACCTCTTGCCACGCAGCTTTACGGTGCAGTAAGGCGAAAAGGCGCCCCCTTGGGGGAGCTGGCAATGCCGCAAGGCATTGACGGAGGGGGTCAAATCCTTGACAAAGGAGAACATCATGAAAAAAGTTATTCTGACCGGCGACCGTCCCACCGGCCGCCTGCACGTTGGCCACTATGTCGGCTCTCTGAAGGAGCGGGTGCGGCTGCAGAACACCGGCGAATATGACGAGATCTTTATCATGATCGCCGATGCGCAGGCACTGACCGATAACGCCGACAACCCCGAGAAGGTGCGCCAGAACATCCTGCAGGTGGCACTGGACTATCTGGCCTGCGGTCTGGACCCCAACAAGGTGCACATCTTCATCCAGTCCATGGTGCCCCAGCTGACCGAGCTGAGCTTCTACTACCAGAATCTGGTCACCGTCAGCCGTTTGCAGCGCAACCCCACCGTGAAGAGCGAGATCCAGATGCGCAACTTCGAAGCCAGCATCCCGGTGGGCTTCTTCTGCTACCCCATCAGTCAGGCTGCCGATATCACCGCCTTTAAGGCTACCACCGTGCCCGCCGGTGAGGATCAGAAACCCATGATTGAGCAGTGCTGCGAGATTGTGCACAAGTTCAACTCCGTCTACGGCGAAACGCTGGTAGAGCCCCAGATCGTTCTGCCCCAGAACGCCGCCTGCCTGCGTCTGCCCGGCATTGACGGCAAGGCCAAGATGAGCAAGAGCCTTGGTAACTGCATCTACCTGTCCGAGGAACCGGAGGACATCGAGAAGAAGGTCAAGTCCATGTTTACCGACCCCAACCACCTGCGCGTGCAGGACCCCGGCAAGGTGGAGGACAACCCGGTGTTCATCTATCTGGACGCTTTCTGCCGCCCCGAGCACTTTGCCGAGTTCTGGCCGGAGTACCAGAATCTGGACGAGGTGAAGGCGCACTATCAGCGCGGCGGTCTGGGCGATATGAAGGTGAAAAAGTTCCTGAACAGCGTCATGCAGGCTGAGCTGGAGCCCATCCGCACCCGCCGCAAGGAGTGGGAGCAGCGCCTGCCCGAGGTGGTGGAGATCCTGAAGGAGGGCAGCGCTTACGCCGAAAAGACCGCTGCCGCCACGCTGGACGAGGTGCGCAAGGCCATGCGCATCGACTACTTCGAGAACGATAACCTGCTGAAGTAAGATCTATGAGAGAGCCCGAAACGCCTGCGGCGTTTCTGGCTCTCTTTTGCATCGTTTACGAAAATTGCATAGAAACTGCGTTCGCACTATGCTAAAATAGGGGCAACAAGTACAGAAAACCCCGTTCTGGGGGCGAGAAGAAAAAGGAGAACCACCATGCAAAAGACCATCTGGATCACCGGAGCAAGTTCCGGCATCGGCCGGGAGTTCGCCCGCCGGTATGCCGCTATGGGCTGTCGGCTCATCCTGACTGCCCGCCGCGCCGACCGTTTGCAGGCTCTCGCCAAGGAGCTGCACGCAGCCCACGGCACGGAATGCCGCATCGAGACCGCCGACCTCTCCCGCGCCGAGGAGTGCAGCCGCCTGTGCGAAGTACTGGCCGATGAGCACATCGACATCTTCATCAACAACGCCGGTTTCGGCGTCTGCGGCAGCATTCTGGAAACGGAGGAAGCCCGCGAGGAAGAGATGATCCAAGTGAATGTTGCCGCCATGGCGCGGCTGTTCCGCGCCGTGGTGCGCAAGATGCACGCGCAGGGCGGCGGCACCATCCTGAATGTGGCATCCTCTGCGGGGCTGCTGCCCGGCGGGCCCTATATGGCGGGCTACTACGCCAGCAAAGCCTATGTGGTCAGCATGACCCGCGGCGTGGCTGAGGAGCTGCGGGAGATGCACAGCCCGGTCTACGTCTGCGCCCTCTGCCCCGGCCCGGTGGACACCGAGTTCAACGACCACGCCGGGGTGGTGTTTGCCCTGCGGGGCATCACGCCGGAGCTGTGTGTGGAGGAAGCTCTGCTGGGCATGATGCACCGCAAGACCATCATCGTGCCCTCTGCCTTCATGCGGCTGTGCACCAGCGCCCAGCGCCTTGTACCCATCCCCCTGCTGATGCCCATCGTGGCGCGCCAGCAGAAGAAAAAGCTGGGGTAAAAGACAAAGGTCGTCCAAACTTGTCAACAAGCCCAAATTAAGCCGGGATATCTTGTGCACCGTGACAAGGTGCGTCAGTCTGCGCAAACTATTGCGCCAAAAAGCAACGGTTCTGCGTATTGTTTTTTGGCAGAAAAGCAAAAATCTAAAGAAAGTACAACAAAACTTCACAAGAATGTGCCTTGACACTTCCTGTAAAGGATGCTAGACTGGTATACAAGTAAGAGCGCACTCCGGCACGGCCGGATACGACGCGCTTTGCAAAGTAGCACGGCTGCAATTTGCGCCGTGTAGAATACGATTTTTGACAGGAGGACTTTATTATGGCACAGTGCACTCCCAAATCTTTTGACCTGACCGGCAAGGTGGCGCTGATCACCGGCGCATCCTACGGCATCGGCATGGCAATTGCAAAGGCTATGGCAGCCAACGGCGCTACCATCGTGTTCAATGATATCAAGCAGGAGCTGGTGGACAAGGGTCTGGCTTCCTATGCAGAGGCCGGCATCAAGGCGCACGGCTACGTCTGCGACGTTACCGATGAGGACGCCGTCAACGCCATGGTGGCAAAGATCACCGAGGAAGTCGGCCACATCAACATTCTGGTCAACAACGCCGGCATCATCAAGCGCATCCCCATGACCGAGATGAGCGCTGCCCAGTTCCGTCAGGTCATCGACGTCGACCTGAACGCTCCCTTCATCGTGGCAAAGGCCATCATCCCCGATATGATCGCACAGGGCGGCGGCAAGATCATCAATATCTGCTCCATGATGAGCGAACTGGGCCGTGAGACCGTTTCTGCTTATGCAGCAGCAAAGGGCGGCCTGAAGATGCTGACCAAGAACATCGCTTCCGAGTACGGCGCTTACAACATCCAGTGCAACGGCATCGGCCCCGGCTACATCGCTACCCCGCAGACCGCACCGCTGCGCGAGATCCAGCCCGACGGCAGCCGTCACCCCTTCGACCAGTTCATCGTTGCCAAGACCCCCGCAGGCCGCTGGGGCGAGGCCGAGGATCTGGGCGGACCCGCTGTGTTCCTGGCATCTGAGGCCTCTGACTTTGTCAACGGCCTGATCCTGTATGTGGACGGCGGCATTCTGGCCTACATCGGCAAGCAGCCCCAGTAAACGCTGAGGGCACTCCGCAGTTCCGACCCCGGGGACTGCCGCACAGCGTTGTGTGGCAGTCCCCTTTGCATTTGTACGGGAAAGGATGTTATGCTATAATGGAAAAAGCACATCAGGACATCCCTTGGGTGCCCCATGCCGAAATTTCCCCGGAGCCCTGCGGCCCCGGGGTGCAGCGCCGCGTGCTGGCTTACAGCAAGGACGCCATGTGCGTGGAAAACACCTTTGAGACCGGCGGCGTGGGTGCCATGCACTGCCACCCCCACACCCAGATCACCTATATCGTCTCCGGGCGGTACCGCTTTACCATCGGGGACGAGACCCGGGAGGTAGGCCCCGGCGACACCCTGCTCAAGCAGAACGGCGTCATGCACGGCTGTGTCTGTCTGGAGGGCGGCGTGATGCTGGATTTCTTTACCCCCATGCGGGAGGACTTTGTATAATCCCTGCGCACCGCAGGGAAAAATAAGAAGGAGAACCATTGTTATGAAGATCGCACTTATCAACGAGAACAGTCAGGCCGCCAAGAACGGCATCATTGAAGCCGCCCTGAAGAAGGTGGTGGAGCCCATGGGCCACGAGGTGGTCAACTACGGCATGTACGCCGCCGACGATGCTGCACAGCTGACCTATGTGCAGTGCGGCATTCTGGCTGCTATCCTGCTGAACAGCGGCGCTGCGGACTACGTTGTTACCGGCTGCGGCACCGGCGAGGGCGCCATGCTGGCACTGAACAGCTTCCCCGGCGTCATCTGCGGCCACGTTGAGGACCCTGTGGATGCCTACACTTTTGCCCACGTCAACGACGGCAACGCCGTTGCCATGCCCTTTGCCAAGGGCTTCGGCTGGGGCGGTGAGCTGAACCTCGAGTACTGCTTCGAGAAGCTGTTCGGCTTCGGCCACGGTCAGGGCTACCCTAAGGAGCGCGTTGTGCCCGAGCAGCGCAACAAGAAGATCCTGGACGGCGTGCGCGCTGCCACTTTCAAGCCCCTCATCGAGTGCCTGAAGAGCATCGATCAGGATCTGCTGAAGGGCGCTGTGGCGGGTGCAAAGTTCTCTGAGCTGTTCTTTGCCTCCTGCAAGGACGAGGAGCTGGCCGCTTACGTCAAGACCCTGCTGTAAGCTGCGGAGGAGATCATGCAAGGACTGACCCTGTTCAACCTGAACCTCACCCACCTGTTGGATGCCTTTCTGGAAACTGCAGTGCCCATGATCGCCGGTCTTGCCGAGGTGGTGGGTCTGTTCATCATCATCACCAGTCTGGCCAAGGCCACTTTTTACTATGTTCGCGCCACCTTCTTCAACGACCACCGGGACTTCCACCATGAAATGAGCAGCGGCCTGACCACCGCGCTGGAATTTCTGATGTCGGCAGAGATCGCCAAGACCTTTTTGCTGCAAAATCTGGAGTCGGTGGTGCCGCTGGCGGCTACCTTTGCGCTGCGCGCTTTGATGAGTATGCTGCTGCACTGGGAGATGGAGGGCGGCCACCGCCCGGCCAACGCCAAGGAAAAGGGCAAGTCCGAGCCCCCGAAGGACGGCAAAAACGGCTGACAGGCAAAACATTTGCCAAACTTTAGCACGGCAGAGTTTCACCGTGTTGTGAAAAACGTAAAACCTTGAGATGAATACTTGACAGGTTTGCACAAAGAGACTATACTCGTGCCATCGAAAGCAAAGGCGCTGACGGAAGCAATTCCGCCAGCGCCTTTTGTGTTTTCGGGGATACTGCCGCACGGAGAGAATAGAGGGCTCCCTGTGCAAAAAACGACCGTAGGAGGTAGGAAAGTATGTTTAGCTCCGTCAACACCTGCTGGACGCTCGTAGGAGCGTTTCTAGTGTACTTTATGCAGGCCGGATTCGCCCTGTGCGAGGCCGGCTTCACCCGGGCAAAGAATACCGGCAACATCCTGATGAAAAACATGATGGATTTCTGCATCGGCACGCCCTGTTACTGGCTCATCGGCTTCGGCCTGATGTTCGGCGGCACCGGCGCACTGATCGGCGGTTTCGATCCCTTCATTCAGGGCGATTACAGACATCTGGGTCTGGATATCCCCCTGTGGGTGTACATCGTGTTCCAGACTGTGTTCTGCGCTACGGCAGCCACTATCGTCTCCGGCTCCATGGCCGAACGCACCAACTTCAAGGCCTACTGCGTGTACTCCGCCGCCATCTCGCTGGTGGTGTATCCCATCTGCGGCCACTGGATGTGGGGCGGCGGCTGGCTGCAGAGCATGGGCTTCCACGATTTTGCAGGTTCCGCAGCCGTGCATAACGTGGGCGGCGTCATCGCTCTGCTGGGCGCATGGATGCTGGGTCCCCGTATTGGCAAGTACGACAAGAGCGGCAACCCCCACGCCATCCCCGGTCACAACCTGACCGCCGGTGCACTGGGCGTGTTCATCCTGTGGTTCTGCTGGTTCGGCTTCAACGGCGGCTCTTCCCTGAGCCTGTCCACCGATGCCACCATGACCCTGACCGGTCTGGTCTGCTTCAACACCAACCTTGCCGCAGCCGTTGCCACCTGCGTGACCATGATCTTCACTTGGCTGCGCTACGGCAAGCCGGATGTCTCCATGACCCTGAACGGCTCTCTGGCTGGCCTTGTGGCTATTACCGCAGGCTGCGATACTGTCTCCCCCTTTGGCGCTTTCTTCATCGGCTTTGTGGCCGGTATCCTTGTGGTGCTGAGCGTGGAATTCTTTGATAAGATCGCCAAGGTGGACGACCCCGTAGGTGCTGTTTCCGTCCACTTTGCAAACGGCGTCTGGGGCACCATTGCGGTGGGTCTGTTCTCCACCGGCTCCAACACCGCCCATGCCGGTCTGTTCTACGGCGGCGGTCTGGCACAGCTGGGCACCCAGCTGCTGGGTCTGGTCTGCGTGGATGTCTACGTTGTGGTGGTGATGTTCATCATCTTCAAGATCATTGACAAGACCCTTGGCCTGCGTGTGCCCGCCGAGGTGGAGATCGACGGTCTGGACATCCACGAGCACGGTCTGGCCTCCGCTTATGCAGGCTTTGCCATCTCGGATGCAAACTCCGCTGCCATGACCCCCAACGAGAACACCGATCTGGGCGAGGACGATGTCACCAAGGCTTCGGCAAAGCAGATGGATGCTGCCGTGCCGGTGGTGCGCGAGCCCGTGATCCACGATGGCGTCTACGACACCGGTATGCATAAGGTGTCCATCATTGCAAAGCTGGCAAAGTTCGATCAGCTCAAGACTGCCCTGAATGATCTGGGCGTCACCGGCATGACCGTAACGCAGGTCATGGGCTGCGGCATCCAGAAGGGCACCCCTGAAAAGTACCGTGGTGTGCCGGTGGATACTACCCTGCTGCCCAAAATCAAGGTGGAGGTCATCGTCTCCCGCATCAGCGTGGACGCTGTGGTGGAGGCCGCCAAGAAGGCCCTGTACACCGGCCACATCGGCGATGGCAAGATCTTTGTCTACAATGTGACCCGCGTGGTCAAGATCCGCACCGGCGAGGAAGACTACGCCGCGCTGCAGGACGTGGAGTAACGCTCCACAAGTTTCTCCGCTGTTCCCGCTGCGGCGGCATCCCGGCTGCTCCGACACAGTTCCCGCCGCCCGGCGTGACAGATAGATCGTTCTCCTTTTTCCTTTTTCCTTTTTCCTTTTTTCGTTCGAGTCACCAGTAAGTCGAAAGCCCCGCTCCTGCGCACAAGGGAGCGGGGCTTTTGCTGTGCTCTCTCCTCTGGTGAACCAAAAAAGGGCGCTGCACAAAATGCTGTGCAGCGCCCTCGTTCTTATATTATACCTTACAGGCTGCGGGTGCGGATCTCGGTGGTGACCTTGGCGATGAAGTCCTCAAGGCTCATCTCGGTGGTCTCGCCCTTGCGGTCGCGCACGGAGATGTTGCCGGCCTCGGCTTCCTTGGCACCCAGCACCAGCATATAGGGCACGCGGTCCACCTGCTGTGCGGCACGGATCTTGTAGCCGATCTTCTGGTTGTCGTCATCCAGCACAACACGGACACCGGCGTCAGACAGCTTCTCGGTCACGTCCTGTGCGTACTCCAGCGTCTTTTCGGACACGGGCAGCACCTTGACCTGCGTGGGAGCCAGCCAGGTGGGGAACTTGCCCTTGGTCTCCTCGATCAGGTAGGCCATGAAGCGGTCCAGAGAGCCCAGAATTGCGCGGTGCAGCACCACGGGGGTCTTTTCGGAGCCGTCCTTGTCCACATAGGTCAGGTGGAACTTTGCGGGCAGGCAGAAGTCCAGCTGGCAGGTGGACAGGGTGTACTCGGCACCCACGGCGGGCTTGACGTTCACGTCCAGCTTGGGGCCGTAGAAGGCAGCCTCGCCGATCTCCTCGGTGAAGTGGATGCCCAGCTCGGTCAGCACTTCGCGCAGGGCCTGCTCTGCATGGTTCCACATGGCATCATCGTCGTGGTACTTCTTCTTATCGGCAGGATCACGCAGGCTCAGCACGCAGCGGTAATCGGTGATGTTGAAGTCCTTGTACACCTCAAAGATCAGGTCGCACACGTTTGCGACCTCGCTCTTGATCTGCTCCGGGGTGCAGAACAGGTGAGCATCGTTCTGGCAGAAGTGACGGCCGCGCTCGATGCCCTTCAGGGTGCCGGAGGACTCGTAGCGGAAATCGTGGGCGATCTCACCGATGCGCATGGGCAGATCACGGTAGGAGTGGGGACGATTTGCGTAGATCATCATGTGGTGGGGGCAGTTCATCGGGCGCAGAACATAGCTCTCGCCCTCCATCTCCATGGCGGGGAACATGTTCTCACGGTAGTGATCCCAGTGACCGGAGGTCTTATACAGGTTCACAGTGCCGATGCAGGGAGTCATAACGTGCAGGTAGCCGCGTGCACGCTCCTTCTCCTTGATATAGTTCTCCAGCTCCTGCCAGACGGTGTAGCCTGCGGGCAGGAACATGGGCAGGCCGCGGCCAACCAGATCGTCGGTCATGAACAGGCCCATTTCCTTGCCGATCTTGCGGTGATCGCGCTCACGGGCCTCCTGCTGCTCCTTCTCCCAGGCTTCCAGCTCTTCCTGGTTGTGGAATGCCACGCCATTGATACGGGTCAGCATCTTGTTTTCCTTGTCGTTCTTCCAGTATGCGCCGGACTGCTGGGTGATCTTGAAGGCCTTCAGTGCCTTGGTGTAGGTCAGGTGGGGTCCGATACACATATCCACGTACTCGCCCTGCTGGAAGAAGCTGAACTCGGTCTCGTCAGCCAGATCTGCCATGTGCTCCACCTTGTAGTGCTCCTGACGCTCCTCCATCAGCTTCTCAGCCTCGGCGCGGGGCAGGATGAAGGGCTTAATGGGCAGGTTCTCCTTGACGATCTTGCGCATCTCTTTTTCGATGTTGGCCAGATCCTCGTCGCTCAGCTTCTGGTCGCCCAGATCGACATCGTAGTAGAAGCCGTTCTCGGTGGCAGGGCCGAAGGCAAAATCAGCCTGCGGATACAGGCGCTTGATGGCCTGTGCCATAACGTGAGCAGCGGTGTGACGGATAACGTGCAGTTCCTGATCCTGCGGGCACTCGTCCACATGACCGTCCTTGTAGATGATCTTCATAGTAGATTCTCCTTTGACAATGTGGTTTGAACAAAAATAAAAAGCGCTTCACCCCGTAAAACTCACGGGATGAAGCGCCGATCAAATGTCTGCGTTCCACGGTTCCACCCGAATTGCGCGCTCCCCGGCGGGGAAACGCGCCCCTCGCAGTGCTGTAACGGGCACGCCCGGCAGAGGTTCGCCTCTGCACTCTGCGGTGGTAGAAGCCGGGGTCATGGCAGGCTGCTTGCAGCACCCGGAAACCCGGGGCAGCCCTCTCTGCGGCATGAAAAGCGGGGCTTCAGTTTGTCCGCATCAATGTTTTGGACAGGATGAAACTACGCTGATTGTAGCACGCCGGAGCAAAAAAATCAAGGGATAGCGGCAGAAATATACTTTTTTAAGCGTCCTGCTTCTCCACGCTGCGCACAGCCAGCGCCTTAGCGGGCTTCATCAGCAGCACGCAGACACCGTTAAAGAGCACAGAGCCCACGATGAAGGTGATGAAGAACTGCGGCAGATGGGCGGTCAGGGCGGGGATATCGATGCAGGCCACGGTCAGGTAGGCAAAGCCCACGTTGTTCAGCACCTTGGGTGCGTAGGGGTGCAGGATGATGAGGATGAACAGCACCACGGCCAGCGGCAGGATAAAGCCGAGGAAATCGCCCAGAACAGGGGTCAGGGCACTGATGGACAGCAGCGCCGCCACAGTGAGCACCAGACCCACAAGGCCGCCCAGCTCCACAGTGACAAGGCGATCCTTCACATCACCCTCCAGCGTGAACATCATGATGTTGCTCAGGAAGATCAGCCAGCTGTACTCCATGCCGGTCAGGTGGATGACGGCATTTGCGATCAGGATCCAGACCAGCAGCATCAGGCGGAAGTAAAGCAGAAAGCGCTTGGTTACGGTCTCGTTCATAGGGGTGTCCTCTCTTTCTCGTCTGTATTGACAAGTGTTTCTTTTCAAATATTCGGATATTTTGGCAAGCAACACTTGCGTTGAACAGGATGAGTATACAATACTTTCCAGAAAAAGACAATAGTTTGGCAAGTAAAAGTTGCATTATATGTAAATTCGGTATGGCGGGGGAGCCGGGGATGCAGACCGAAGGGGTACTTCCCTGAGAGGGTTCTGTTCCTCGTCAAAACCGCAAAACTGTATTTTATACAAGTACAGTTTTCAGGGCAGTTTTGCAAAAGGTTACAAAAAACGCCGGTTTTGGCTGTAAAATGCCTGAAAACACTTTCTCTTTTTTGCCGTATATGCTATAATGACAACTGTTCTCGCACAAGAAACAGGAAAATGTACGCGATAGGCGTACAGCATAAGAGGAGTGTTACGATATGAAAACCTTGAAAGCGGTTGTAGCAAAATACAACCAGACCAGCCTGATCCTGCGCATCCTGATCGGCCTGGCAGTCGGTTCGGTGCTGGCGCTTGTTGCGCCGGGCGCAGGCTGGGTGGGCGAGCTGGGTAGCCTGTTCGTCGGTGCGCTGAAGGGCATTGCCCCGGTGCTGGTGTTCGTCATTGTGGCAAGCGCGCTGGCACAGGGCTCGTCCAAGCTGGACCGCCGCTTCGGCACTGTGATCTGGCTGTATATGCTCACCACCTTTCTGGCGGCAGCCATTGCGGCCATCACCAGCTTTATGTTCCCGGTCACGGTGGTGCTGGCGGACGCAGCACAGTCCGACGTGATCCCGCAGGGCTTGGGCGAGGTGCTGAGCACCCTGCTGACCAACTTTGTGGCAAACCCCGTCAGTGCCCTGATGAACGGCAACTACATCGGCATCCTGTTCTGGGCTTGTATGTTCGGCATTGCCATGAAGAACATCGGCGCAGAGAGCACCAAGGTCTTTCTGGCAAACACTGCCGATGCCGTCTCCCAGATCGTGCGCTGGATCATCAATCTGGCACCCTTCGGCATCATGGGTCTGGTGTACACCAATGTTTCCGGCAATGGTCTGGCCATCTTTACCCAGTACGGCAAGCTGCTGGCACTGCTGGTGGGCACCATGCTGTTCATGGCGCTGATCGTCTCCCCTTTTATCATGTTCATTTACCTGCGCTGCAACCCGTACCCGCTGGTATTCCGCTGCCTGAAGGAGTCCGGTCTGACCGCTTTCTTCACCCGCAGCTCTGCCGCCAACATCCCTGTGAATATGTCCCTGTGTGAAAAGCTGGGTCTGGACAAGGATATGTACTCTGTGTCCATCCCGCTGGGCGCTACCATCAACATGGACGGCGCAGCCATCACCATCACCATCATGACGCTGGCAGCAGCCAACACGCTGGGCATTCAGGTGTCCCTGCCTGCCGCCATCGTGCTGAGCGCCATGAGCGCTCTGGGTGCCTGCGGTGCTTCCGGCGTGGCCGGTGGCTCCCTGCTGCTGATCCCCATGGCCTGCTCGCTGTTCGGCATCTCCAACGACATTGCCATGCAGATGGTGGGCGTGGGCTTTATCATCGGTGTGGTGCAGGATTCGGTGGAGACTGCGCTGAACTCTGCCGGCGACGTGGAATTTGCCGCCACCGCCGAGTATCACCAGTGGCTCACGGAGGGCAAGCCCCTGCCGGCTTTCCTGAAGGGCTGATAACCTAGCATAAATAAACAAAGCAGCCGCCGCACGAGAAGGTGCAGCGGCTGCTTTTTGCGTGGGACGATTTAAAATGGTCTCCGCGAGGGAAGTTTCTGCTTGCCGAGGAATGTTCTCTTTTGACACCAAAAGAGAACCAGAAAAGTGCCAGCGATTTCGACGCGCTGGAGCCACGAAAAAGGGGCTGCTCGCCCCTTTTAACCCCAAAGAAGAGGGCTACACCGAAAAAAACTGAAGATTCACGCCTGTTCGGCGTGAAGATCTTTTAACCGTTTTTTCCGGCTCCGCCGATTTAAAGCCCCTCAGTCGCTGCGCGACAGCTCCCCCCGGGGGAGCGGACACGCCCGCAAACTTTGCACTTGAGCCGGAAACTTTGCCGCACTGCCAAGGGCTCTCCCTTTGGGAGAGCTGGCAAGCCCGACAGGGCTTGACTGAGAGGGCGAGGACGCCACACAAAAAAGCTCCCCCTTTCGGGGGAGCTGGCGAACATAGTGAGCCTGAGAGGGTTTATTTTACCATTTACCCAAGCAGTACAACGGCGTAGCGCACGCCTTCGTTTACCACATAGGCAACGCCCAGCTTGGTCTTGCCGGCGGCGGCAGACTTCATGGTGTCGGTCACGATGCCGTCCTTCGGCAGAACAAAGCGGATGTAGTCTTTTCTGGAATCCAGATCGGTATCAATGTAAAAGCCCGGGACAAAATCTTCATCCGAACCATAAATGCCCATACCCATGCTTTCAAATGCGGTGGCATAGTTGCGCTGCAGCAGGTTGGTCTTGGCAATGTCATTGGCGCTGCCAACGCGGTAAAGCTCGGTCTTATTTGTATTGGCAGAGCAGGACACCGAGGTGGCAGAGACCCAGTTGGCAATGCTGTAGGCCTTGTCGCTCAGCTCCTCGCTGTAGGTCATGCCGAGCTGCTCGCACAGCGCCTTTGCGCTGCTGGCATCCGAATGCTTGGGCCCGATCGGCACACCTGCGCTGCCGTCACAGGCGGTAAATACGGCCAGTGCCATCAGACCGGCCAGCAGACAGGCCAGTAATTTCTTCCATTTTTTCATAAAACGATGCTCCTTTCTGTTCTGAGGTCGTTGCGGGTTTGCGTCCGGTGCGGCGGACGCAGCTTTTTGCTTTCTTCTGCATCCATGATACCTTTTTTTGACGGGAAATGCAATCGTTTTGGCGCAAAAAAACAGGCTGCCGTGCAAAAACACGGCAGCCTGCGGAAAAACTTTATTTTGCGTACTCCACGGCGCGGCTCTCGCGGATGACGTTGACCTTGATCTGGCCGGGGTAATCCAGCGTATCCTCGATCTTTTTGGCAATGGAGCGTGCCAGCAGGATGACCTGATCATCGCTGATGACGTCGGGCTTGACCAGAATGCGCACCTCGCGGCCTGCCTGCACGGCAAAGGCCTGCTCCACACCCTCGAAGCTGGAAGAGATCTCCTCCAGATTTTCCAGACGCTTGACGTAGCTTTCCACGTTCTCGCGGCGGGCACCCGGGCGGGCGGCGCTGATGGCATCGGCAGCCTGAATGATGAAGGCCAGCGGGGTCTTGGGCTCCACGTCGCCGTGGTGTGCTTCAATGGCGTGGATGATCTGGGTGTTCTCCTTGTACTTGCGGCAGATGTCCACGCCGATCTGGACGTGGCTGCCCTCGATCTCGTGATCCAGCGCCTTGCCGATATCATGCAGCAGGCCGGCGCGGCGTGCCATGGTGACATTCACGCCCATCTCGCCTGCCAGCAGACCGGCTACCCAAGCCACTTCCATGCTGTGGGTCAAAGCGTTCTGACCAAAGCTGGTGCGGTACTTCAGCCGGCCGATCAGCTTGATCAGGTCGGGGTGCAGGCCATGGATGCCCAGCTCCATCACCGCACGCTCGCCCTCGCGCTTCATCTGCAGTTCCAGATCGTGGCGGCACTTTTCCACCGTCTCCTCGATGCGGGCGGGGTGGATACGGCCATCTCCGATCAGACGCTCCAGCGTCATGCGGGCCACCTCGCGGCGGGTCTGGTCAAAGGAGGACAGGGTGATGGCTTCCGGGGTATCATCGATGATCAGATCCACGCCGGTAGCGGTCTCCAGTGCGCGGATGTTGCGGCCCTCGCGGCCGATGATGCGGCCCTTCATCTCATCGCTGGGCAGCGGCACCACGCTGACGGTGGTCTCGCTGCAATGGTCGGCAGCGCAGCGGCTGACGGCCTGTCCGATGAGGTTGCGGGCGATGTTATCGCAGTTTTCCTTCAGGTCGGTCTCGTAGGCGGCAACGCGCACGGCCTTTTCGTGGGTCAGCTCCTCGTCCACCTTGTGCAGCAGCACCTCGCGGGCGTCCTCCTGACTCAGACCGGCCAGCGTTTCCAGACGCTCCATCTCCTTGGCGCGCAGGGCGTCGATCTCTGCCAGACGCTCCTCGGCCTCAGCAGCGCGCTTTTTCAGCTCCTCTTCCTTCTTTTCCAGTACCTCGGTCTTGCGGTCGAGGGCGGTTTCCTTCTGGTCGATGCGGTTCTCCTGACGGCTGATCTCCGCACGGCGCTGCTTGATCTCCTTATCGGCTTCTGCCTTCTGGGCATCCACCTCGGCCTTCAGCTTGAAGGCCTCGTCCTTTGCTTCCAGAACCGCTTCCTTGCGTTTCTGTTCTGCGGTCTTGATTGCTTCGTTCACCAGACGGGTGGCCTCGGCTTCTGCGCTGCCGATCTGGGCTTCGGCGGTCTTTTTACGGTTGTTGTAACCAATAAAATAGCCCGCAGCCACACCGACAGCACCAACGATCAAGGCCACGATCACTCCGATCGCGGTCATTGCGTTCACTCTCCTTTGTTTCAATTCAATGCAAAATTAAAAGCAGGAGACGCTGCGCAGCAGGACACGGGCAATGATATAGAAAGAGCTTTCAATGCAAAAAGTGACACCAAAACCATACGCACCGCCCAAAACCGGCGGCACGGGCAAAAGCATACGGCTTTTCTCTTTACGGTTCCATTTTATATCAAACAGGCACGCTTTGCCTGAAACGGGTACAGGGGTCACACAGAAACCTGCGTACAGCGTCTTTGATTCCATACTACTAAATATAGTACGAAACATTTGCCCGCTTGTCAAGAGGAAAACCCTGCCCGCAGAACATTTTGTGCAGAAAAACAAAAATAAGATGGCTGCGGCAGGCACCCCCTCAGTCATCGCTGCGCGATGACTGAGGGGGTGCTCTCCTTCAAACCAAAAGGGCTGCCCCGGAGAACGGAGCAGCCCTTCTGGTTTATGATGAAGAGAAGAAAATGAAGGAGAATAGCTTATTATTTGGCGGCTTTTTCGCCCTCCGGGAAGATGATCTTATTCACAAAGAAGAAGATGACCATGGAGATGCCGCCGTTGAGCACGGTAGTGCCGATGTTGTAGATGAAGTCCGGTACCAGCAGCCCTGCCACCGCCACCCAGATGCAGTTGATGGAGTTGACGATGCAGGTGATGACGCAGAAGGCCAGCACATACCAGCCGATCTGTTTTGCCAGATTGCCCTTGCTGCGGAACACAAAATTGCGCTGGATGGGGAAGTTGATGCACTCGCCGATGACCATGGCGATCATGTAGGCGCAGAAGTAGGGCAGACCGCCGTGGGCGGCATCGTAGCCGAGGATGTTCCACTTGAAGGTCTCGCCGAACAGGGTAATGTCGATGCCCGGCCAGCCGAAATCCACCACCGGCAGGCTTGCAAAGGCCTTGGGCAGAAATTGCAGCAGCAGGTACTTAAACACCGTGATGAGGTTGGACACGATGACGAACAGGCCGCCCTCGCGCACCCACTTGGCAGCGGCGGGGTGCTTTGCCGCGAAGTTATTCCAGAAATTCATAGCCTGCTTCCTTTCAGCTGTTTTTCAAGCGCTCTTCCATGCGGCTGTTCAGCACGAGGTTCTTCACGGCCTCCACGATCACCCGCACAAGACCGATGATCCAGAAGCCCTGCAGCTCCATCACGATGCCGTCCACCATGCCCATGCTGATAGCGCCGTTGGTCATTTTGGACAGCGCCCGCAGAGGCATATTGTACTGGAACAGGATGTTCAGGTCGGGCTTGCCCTTTTTGATGCTGCGGCGCAGCAGGGTGCCCAGCACGGCAGCCGCCAGCCAGCCGATGGGGCTGCGTCCGTGCCCCATCTCGCCCAGCGTCATGTTGCGGTCGATGTGCACCTTGTTCTCCGGGATGGGACGGCCCAGCAGCGCCTCAAACTCCGCGTCCGGCACGTTCTGCACCTGCGCAGTGCGGTAATGTGTAAGGTCTTTGCCCGCGTAGGGGTCGGGTGCGCCGGTGCCCGCCACCGTGACGGCGGCAGTCAGACGGATATCGGCGCTGGAAGCGCCCACCAGCAGCTGATAGCTGCCGCCCTCCACCTCCCAGCGGTCGGTCTTGACGTTCCAGTAGCGGAACGCCTTATCGTCCAGCGGGATGGTGACGGTCTTGCTCTCTCCGGCTTCCAGCTGCACCTTGGTAAAGCCCTTCAGCTCCTTGACGGGGCGGAAAACTTTTGCATCCGGCTTTGCCACATACAGCTGCACCACCTCGGCACCGGCACAGCTGCCGGTGTTGGTGACAGTCAGGGTCACGCCCTTTTCGTCTGCTTTCAGGTCACTGTACGCAAAGCTGGTATAGCTCAGGCCGTAGCCGAAGGGGAAGGCGGTGGGCACACCGGCGGTGTCGTAGTAGCGGTAGCCCACATACAGACCCTCGCGGTACTCCACAGTGGGGCCGTCGCCGCCGAAATGCTCCTTTGCGGGGGTGTCGGCGTAGCTGCGCGCCCAGGTCTCCGCCAGCTTGCCGCAGGGGTTCTGCGCGCCGGTGAGCACCTCGACCAGTGCGCCCGCACCGGCCTGACCGCCCAGACAGCCGTAGACCAGCGCCTTGCAGTCCTTGACCCAATCGCTTTCCAGCGAGGAGCCTGCGCTCAGCAGCACCACCACGTTGGGGTTTGCCGCCGCCACAGCGGCCAGCAGTTCCAGCTGGTTCTCTGCCAGCTTCATGTCGGCGCGGTCGATGCCCTCGCTCTCCTTGATCTCGTCCAGACCCATGCACAGCAGCACCACATCGGCGTTCTTTGCCAGCAGCACCGCCTCGGCCTTCAGCGCCTCGTCGGGCTTGCCCTGCCGGTCAAAGCCCTTGGCGTAACCGACGCTGTTCAGGCCGCTCTCGGCAAGGCATTCCAGAAAGGAATCCACCTTGATGGAGTTGACGGCGCTGGAGCCTGCGCCCTGATAGCGGGGTGTCTGAGCAAAGTCGCCGATGACCGCCACCTTCTCCCCCTTTGCAAGGGGCAGCAGGCCGTTTTCGTTCTTCAGCAGCACGATGCTCTGGGCAGCAGCCCGGCGTGCCAGTGCGTGGTGGGCGTCGGCATCGAACTTGCCGGGTGCGGCGTCCACCGCCGCCTTGGTGGTGAACACCAGCTCCAGCAGTTCGTCCAGCCGGGCGTCCACGTCCGCTTCGGTGATCTTGCCGGTCTGCACCGCTTTCATCAGCTCCCGGATGGCGTCCCCGCCGGGGGCGGGCATTTCCAGCGTAGAGCCGTTCTTTACGCCAAGGGCGTGGTCGTTGCTGCCGCCCCAGTCGGTGACCACTGCGCCGTCAAAGCCCCAGTCCTTGCGCAGGATATCCATGAGCAGGTGGGTGTTCTCGTTGGCGTATGTGCCGTTGACAAGGTTATAGGCGGACATGATGGTCTTAGGCTGCGCTTCCTTGACCACCATCTCGAAGCCGGTCAGGTAAATTTCCCGCAGGGTACGCTCGTCCACAATGGAATCCGAGGCCATGCGGCGCAGCTCCTGACTGTTCACGGCAAAGTGCTTGGGACAGGCGGCAATGCCGTTTTTCTGGATGCCGCGGACGTAGGCCGCCGCCATCTTACCGGCAAGGTAGGGATCCTCCGAGAAATACTCGAAGTTGCGGCCGCACAGGGGACTGCGCTTGATGTTCAGGCCGGGGCCCAGCAGCACCGACACGCCCTGTGCCGCTGCTTCCTCGCCCATGGCTGCGCCCACAGCCTCGCCAAGCTCCGGGTCCCAGCTGTTGGCCACGGTGGCCGAGGTGGGGAAGCAGGTGGCGGGCACACTGGGGTTCAGGCCCAGATGGTCAGCCGCACCCGCCTGCTTGCGCACGCCGTTGGGGCCGTCCGACAGGGTAATGGCCGGGATGCCCTTGCCCGGCAGCGCCCGGGTGGTGAACACCGTGCCGCCGCTCAGCAGGGCGCATTTTTGTTCCAGGCTCAGGCTGTTGATGATATCTGTGTGTTTCATGGGTCTCTCCTGACAATCAAAAAAAGGGGGCGGGCGTTTGCCCGCCGCCCCTTCTGTTCCTATGTGTTGATCAGACGGTTTTTACGTCCTCTTTCTTTTTACGGAAGCGGAGGATCGTCAGAACGACCAGAACTGCGATCAGACCGCCGCAGACACCATCCACTGCGTAGATGACCTTCTGGTAAGGCTCGACCTTTGCCAGATAACGGCTGCCCGGCATACCGCCGTTCATTGCCTTGGAGTTTGCAATGGTGTACAGGATGTTATGGATTGCTTCACGACCGTAGTGGTAATCTGCAACGTCATCCTTGTTAAAGGTGTACCGTGCGCCGGTGGGCAGGTTCGTCAGCTTGCCGTCTGCACCGGCCTGGATCATCTGGCCAGCGTCCATAAAGACACCGGTGTTTGCGTTGTCGGTGATGATAAAGCCGTGGAAGCCCCACTCGTTGCGCAGCAGGCCGGTGATCATGTTGTAGTTGCCGCCGGCCCAGGTATAGCCAACGCGGTTGAAGGAGGTCATGATGCCGGTGACGGACGGGATCTCGGTGGTGGCATTGCTGTAAGTGCCGTCGCCGTTGTCCTTTGCATAGTTCATCTCGACCTTATCAGACTTGACGCACATCTCAAAGGGCTTGAGGTAGATCTCGCGGGCCGCCTGCTCGTTCAGGAAGGTCGCAATGCTGTACTGGCCTTCACGGTCGCCGCGGTGGTCCTCCTGATCGTTGATGGCGTAATGCTTGACAAAGACATACATACCGCGGGAGGCGACACCCTCACACTCGAGGGAAGCAATGTGACCGCCGATGAACGGATCCTCGGAGTAATACTCGCTGTTACGGCCGGAGAATGCAGTGCGGTGCATATTGACAGCAGGTGCATACCAGCCATCAACGCCCAGATAGTAAGATTCATCGCCGATGTTTTCGCCATAATGGTAGGCCAGATCATCGTTGTAGGTCTGTGCCAGAACGATCACGCCGCAGTGCGTGATGTTGCCCTTGAAGTAGAGGTTGCCGCTTGCATCAAAGCCGTAGTTGATCAGGCCGGTGGCAGAGTCGCGGTCGGTCGTGGAGGGCTTATCCACCGACTTGATGGCAGCCGTGCCATAGCCGGACTGCGTGATCAGGGTCTGATAATCACTGGGGGTCAGCTGGTCGAGCAGTGCGTCCCACTTTTCATCATCGTAATCCAGACCGCGCATATCGATCAGACCCAGACCGTTGTCCTTGCCGTAAACGATCTCATCGGTCAGGGTGGAGAAGTCGGTGGGGTTCAGGGAATCAAAAGAATCCAGCTTTGCAAGGTCCTCCTTGCTGATCGTCTTGCGGTAGGTATAGGATGCAGCCTTGCCGCTGGCATCGGTACCATTGATGGGGTTGCCCCAGGTGCTGATCTGGTCGCTGACCTCGCCGTCAACGGTCGGCCAGGTGCCGGTCCAGTCACTGCGGGAGAGATACTGCAGCCCGCCGTTTGCATGATCCAGCTGGTTGGTGACCTCCACGCCGGTGGTGGTGTCGTTCTTATAGGTCGTGGTATCCACGGTGCCGTTGGCCGGGGTGTAGATTTCAACAAAAGCAGTGTCGCCATCCGCGGTCATGCCGTCTGCCACGGTCTTGCCCTTGGCAGAGAGGATGTTGTTGACCGCTTCGTGTGCGTTTTTAGCCGCAGTGATATAGTAATCACCTGCGTCCAGAATGTAGGTCTTGGCATTGACGTAGTCGTAGGACTTCAGCTGCTCCTGATCAAAGGTGATTTTCACCGTTTCGCTTGCACCGGGAGCCAGCTCCGAGGTCTTGGCGTAACCGACCAGTTCAACGGCAGCCTTTTCCACCTTGTTGGCCTTGTCATAATCGGTGTAAGGGCTCTGTGCGTAGACTTCCACAACGTCCTTGCCTGCAACAGAACCGGTGTTGGTGACCTTGACCGTCACGGTGCAGGTATCGCCATCCCAGCTGGTGTTGTAATCCGACCAGTCAAAGGTGGTGTAGGACAGGCCGTAGCCGAAGGGGTACATCACAGCATCGTCGTAGTTGTAATCGCCCGCATTGCCCTGACCGAGGACTTTATCCTCGTAACGGGTCTCGTAGTAGCGGTAGCCAACATAGATGCCCTCTTTGTAGCTGACGTAGTTGTACTTGGTGAGGTTGCCATTCTCATCGTAGTAGGCAAAGTCGCCGAAGTTCTGCGCCGCCGGGCTGTTCATGGCATCCACTTCATAGGTATCCACGGTGCGGCCGGAAGGATTGACCTTGCCGGAGAAGATCTCAGCCAGAGAGCACAGGCCGTAGTCGCCCATGGCAGGAGCCGAGATGACCGTGTGGATGCTGGGATAATCCTCCACCCAGCTCAGATCGACCGCTGCACTGGAGTTCAGCAGCAGCACCACATCGTCAAAGTTGTCGTTCAGATACTGCAGGATCTCCAGTTCCGTAGAATCCGGCTCCAGATAAGTCTTGGTCTTGTCCTCTTCCACATCGGTGTGGTTGTACATGGAGCGGGGCATATCACGGCCTTCGCCCGCCACACGGCTGAACACAAAAACAGGAACCGTATTCTTCATGGAATCGGTCAGACCCGGCTCTGCTTTCATAACAGACAAGGGGCATTCGTTGATGGAAAAGTCCTCGTCATCACCGTAGGAAACGGAACCAACGCCCAGACCGTAATCCTTGCCGTTGCCTTCGGAATAGAATTTCCAGAGGTCCTCGTTGACACCGAACCCGGCATCTTCAAAGGCCGTTTTCATATCGACTTTGTTGCCGCCGATGTAGCTGACTGCCGAATGGCTGACAAAACTGAAGGTGGTATCCGTGCTGTACGGCATTCTGCCTTCATCGTTCTTCAGCAGGACGATGCCCTCTGCTGCAATCTGCTTGTTCAGGGCGATCTCATCCTCAACCAGCGCATCCTCTGTGTCAAAGCCGGGCTTGCCGTATTCCATATTAATGCCTTCGGTCTTTGCCTTGCTGTTGTCGATGCCTCCGCTCTTCAGGCCCAAAATGCTCTGCACGCTGCTGGCGTTGGGCGGGATCAGCACATTGGCCGCAACTATACCGCCCGCCAATGCGACACACAACACACCCGAAACGGCAGTTTTGATGATCTTGCCCATCATCTTACCGTCCTTCTTTTTCTGTGCCATAACTGTTAACTCCTTCTCTTTTGTGTACACGACCCGGTTCATGGCTGTTCTCAGGTGTGCGTCCACTCCTTTGCTTGATGTCATTTTATCATATAAACCGCAAAACGAACCGTTCGCCGCACAATCTGTCGTTTTGGATGCATAATTTGCAGAAGTTACAATAATGTTTCAATTTTTATTGTGCTAATACACAAATATTGCAACATTGTATTTGTGCACCCTGCCAGACAACAAAAAAAACGGCAGGGGATACCTGCCGTAAAAATATTATTGCTTTTGGGGCAGCGGAAATAAGATCCGCAGGGTGCACCAGTTGTTTTCCCAGTGCATCGTCATGCTGCCGCCGTGCTGCCCGACGGTGGTGCGGACGCTTTTCAGGTCCGACCCCTGCTGCGGCAGACCGTCCGCATCCAGTGCCGGGGCGGCCTCTGTATAATGCTCGAACCGCAGCATGGCAAAGCCACCCTGACTGTACACCGCCACCTTGATGAGCCGCTTTTCGGGGTCCGGCTCGGCGCGCACGGCGGCAATGGCGTTGTCCAGCGCCACGCCCACAATGGTGCACAGCTCCCGGATGGTGAGAAAACCCAGCATCCTGCCGTCTGCTACACTGGTGATGGTGATATTCTCCTGCTGGCATTCCATGGTCTTGGCGGTGAGCAGGGTATCCAGCACCGGGTTGCCGGTCTTGTTCTCGGCCTCGTACTGGCGGATGTTCTGCTCCATGGCGGCAATGGCGGCGTTCTGCTTGGTCTGGTCCTGCTCCTCCCGGATGCGGGCAAGCTGGACTTTCAGTTCATGGTACCGCCGGTTGATGAGGTTGATGCCCTCCTTGCTGCGCTTGTACTGCTCGTACTGGCGGTGCAGTACCTCGTCCATGGCGGCAAGCTCGCTGTGCAAAGCGTTCTCCTGCAGCTGCTCGTGCTGCACGGTCAGGATCAACACGCCGGAAAAATCCACCAGTGTGCGGATGGAAAAAATGCTCATGTTGATCTCGCTGCCCGGCAAAAAGCCCAGATTGCTCACCGCAAAGGCAGTCAGCGCCAGCATGACCGCCGTCAGGGCGGCGCTGCCGCCGATCTGTAAGTGCCCGGCGGGCTGGGGACGGCGGTGCTGCAGATAGCACATAATGCCGAACAGCGCCCCATACACCAGCGCCAGCAGCAGCAAAGACAGCGGCTCCCATGGGCCGCGGGCGGGCCAGAGGGCGCAGTGCAGCTGCCACTCCACGCTGGCGGCAAGCTCTGCCAGAATAAACGCCCGTGCGCAGTGATACCCGGCTTCCAGCAGAGTGATGCTCCACACACCCCATAAATATAAGTAAGACAGCCCGATGGCCGTTACCATGCAGGGGATCCAGAGCCCGCCGGGCACATTGCCCGTCAGCCCCAGAAAGGCCGACAGCACCGCCGCCCACAGCAGGGTGATGCCCCCGGTGACCGCTCTGGAAAAGCGGGGCGCAAGCGCCGGGGTGAACAGCAGCACCGCCAGACACTCGGCAAGGGCGGTGTACAGCCGGGGGATATCCGGCAGCGCGGTCATGAGCCCTCACCTCCGATGTAGTCGGTCAGTGCGGCAAGAAAGCCCTTGCGCTTGGGGCGGCTGACCTGCAGCTCGCAGGGGCCCACCTGCACGGTGCTCTGCCGCAGCTCCCGCACCTGTGCCAGATTGACAAGGTAGCCGCTGTTGCAGCGGGCAAAGGGGCAGTCTGCCAGCTTTTCCTCAAAGGCCTTGAGGGCGCCGGGGGCGGAAAAATCGCCCTCGTCGGTATAAAAATGCACCCGGTGCCCCTCGCTTTCCAGATAATAGATGCTTGCGGTGTCCAGCCGCCGCAGCCCGCCCTCCACCGGCACGGTCAGGTAGTGCTTTGCCCGCTTTTCCAGCCGGGCAACCGCCTTGAGCAGCTGCTGCGAAAAGGCAAAGTAGGGCACCGGCTTCAGCACATAGTCCAGCGCTCCCACCGCGTAGCCCCGGATGGCATACTGCGCCATATTGGTGATGAAGATCAGGATGACGTCTGCATCCATCTGCCGGATGCGCTCTGCCGTGGTCATGCCGTCCAGATGCTTCATCTCCACATCCAGAAAAATAATGTCGTAGACCGCGCGGTAATCCTCCAGAATATCCACGCCGTCCGCAAAGACTGTCACTTCAAACTCTGTCCCGTACTGCCGGGTATACCGCCGGACATACTCCTGCAATACCCCCTGCACCTCCGCGTCGTCCTCTACGATCGCCACCCGGATCATGGCCGCACCTCCCTTACCACACCTTTGTGGAACTGTTACGGCTCTATTATAGCGCAATCCCGTCCGGTTTGCCAAGGGGCACTCCGCAACAAAGGGCAGGGCAGCCCACAGCTGACCACCGTGGACGTCAACCCCTACCAGCTGGGCATGGAAGCCGCCAGCCAGACCATCAACCACATCGAGAACCCGAACCTTCTGGCCACAAAGATCATCGTGCCGCACAAGCTCATCCCCCGGGAGAGCTGCTGCCCGCCGGAGGAGCGGCACTAAGCAAGTGCTTTTTCAGCAATACAGTGTCCGCTCCCGGGAGCTGCCGCGCAGCGCCTGCTATCCTGCCCCCAGAGTAGACAGCGTAAAAAGCGCTGCATCCTCCGGGGGTATTTTTATGCTCCAAAAGGCACAAAAGAATGCCCGCCCACCTGTGGAAAACCACGGTGGGCGGGCATTTTATGGTTTATCGTTTGTGCCGCTGTAAAAGCATTCAGAGGGCGGCGGTCTGGGGTACCAGCCGGAAGAGCATTACAGGAAGCGCGCTGTTTGCAAAATCCAGCGTAAGGATGATCGTTCCGCGCTCTGTTTCAAAAGGCAGCTCGGTCTGCGTGCCGTCCGGGGCAATGCGCACAAGCTTTTTGCCTTCCAGCAGTCCGGCGGGCAGCGCGAGCCTTACCCGACCGGTGGGCTGCGTCAGGCTGCCGGCAGTCTCAAATGCCACACTCAGGTATTCCCCGTTCGTCCGTGCGGTCACATCCTCCGCAGAAAGGCTGCCGCTGAGCGGCCATGCCGTTGCGGCATCGATCTTTTCCAGCTGCGCGGCGTTTTCTGCCTGCCCGCACACGGGGCAGAAGGTCAGCGTTTCGCCTTCCGCAGTGCGGAAAGTAAACTTCCGGCAATCGGTACTGCCGGTGTGCACGCAGCCCTGCCGCAGACAATCGGCGCTCTGAGCGCCGGTTCCGTTCGGGGACCATGCACCGAACTGGTGTCCCAGCTTATCGGTCGGGTCTGCGGTGTAGCTGTCTTTGCAGCGGGAGCAGGTAAAAACAGTATAGCCGTCTGTTTCACAGGTAGGCTCTACGGTAACAGCCTGATAATCATGGTTCAGCGCGGGCTGCTCCGCATAGGTGGTATAGTTGCAACGGGAACAGGTTTCGTAAGTGTTCCAGCCCTTTTCCGTACAGGTGGGGGCTTTTGCTGCGTGCTGCACCAGAGCATGGTTCAGTGCGGGCAGCTCCGCATAGGTGGTATGGTCGCAGCGGGAGCAGGTTTTGTAAGCGTTCCAGCCGATTTCCGTACAGGTAGGGGCTTGCGCGTCGTGATTCACCAGATCATGATTCAGTGCGGGGATTTCTTGATAAGTGGTATAGTTGCAGCCCAAGCGGGAACAGGTGTCGTAAGCATCCCAGCCCTTTTCCGTGCAGGTGGGGGCTTTTGCTGCGTGCTGCTTCAAATCATGCTGTGCGGGCAGCTCCACATAGGTGGTATAGTCGCAGCGGGAGCAGGTTTCGTAAGCATCCCAGCCGATTTCCGTGCAGGTAGGGGCTTTTGCTGCGTGCTGCATCAGATCATGCTGTGCAGGCAGCTCCGCGTAGGTGGTATAGTCGCAGCGGGAGCAGGTTTCGTAAGCATCCCAGCCCTTTTCCGTACAGGTGGGGGCTTTTGCTGCGTATTGCTTCAAATCATGGTTCAGTGCGGGCAGCACCGGACTGGCGAAATAGTCGCAGCGGGAGCAGGTTTCGTAAGCCCAGCCTATTTCCGTACAGGTGGGGGCTTTTATCACGCGCTGCCTCAGATCATGTTTCAGCGCGGGCCGCTCCACATAGGTGGTATAGTCACAACGAGAGCAGGTTTCGTAAGCATCACAGCCGGGTTCCGTACAAGTGGGGTCTTTTGCTTTGTAGTACACCAAATTATGTTTCAGTGCGGGGATTTCTTGATAATCGGTATAGTCGCAGTTTTTGCAGGTGTCGAAAGCATCCCAGCCAATGTCGGTGCAGGTGGGGGCTTTTGCTTCGTGATGCACCCGATCATGGTTGCTTGAGTCTTTTTCGCCGTATTCCTTACCACACACCTCACAGACCGCTTTGGCGCTGCAGGTTGCTGTGCCGCCGGTACAGTTTGCAGTATCAACTTCGCGGCAGTAGTTCGTGCATCTGCGGGTGTGCGTGCCGTTGCCGGCGGATGACCACTCGCCCCATGCGTGACCGCCGTAGTAACTCCCTCCGCAAGTATTGCACATTCCCAGACTGTCGCAGGTCGCGTAGCCGCCGCTGCAGCTTCCAGTCTCTTCTGCGTTGCAGCGCTTGCATCTGCGGGTGTGCGTGCCGTTGCTGGCGTAGTTAGGCGTCCACGCGCCCCAGTCGTGACCGAGAACGCCGTATTCCGCGCCGCATTTTTCACAGGTTTTGCCTTTGGTGCAGGTGGGACCTTGGGTACCGCCGGTATGTACCTGTAAAAGCGTAACATTGCCATCGTTGTGGCAGTTCTGGCATTCAGTTACATAAACCCTATGATAGGTCGAATCATATTTTTCGTATCTGAGGATCTCACGTGTCTCCCTACTCCCACAGCGTAAGCAGTGCACCGGGACTGTTTCTGCCGCCGCTTTTAACATGATCCCCGGTATCAGGCACACCATTGCCAGCACCGTCAAACACCCGATCAGCCATTTTTTCATGTTGCTCCCTCCTTGTCATCAAACCTTGTTATCCTTTCAGATCAAACTGCACGGACAGCGATGCAAGCACGGCATCTACCACCTTCCGCGCCTGGGCAAGCATATCGATCTCCGCCACAAAAGCGATGACCTGCTCGCGCTCCTGCGCGGGGACCTGCAGCGCACTCAGGCTCATGCTCAGGAACCGCCGTATTTTGCGCTCCAGCGTAAAGTAGGGGTCGCACTGCCGTGCCATGTAGCCGCGCATCATGCCAGCCGTGCCCAGCTCCATCTCGTAGAAATCGCACTCGGCGCACCCGGGCAGATACGCGCTGAACGCCGCCTGCAGCTCGGCCGTGGTGCTGCGGTGGATGATCTCCGCCGTGGCGGGGAAGGTGTACGCTTCCACATAGATATCCCGCAGATTTTCGCTCAGCTCGGTCATCGCCAGCTGCAAAGCCGTTTCCACCGCGTAGAGGTACACCGGCGAGGGGGCGTTTGCCGCCAGCGGCCTTACCGCGCCGAACTGCCTGCTGAACATCATGCCGATCAGCTCGGTCAGCACGCCGTCCTTGGTGCGGAAAATATTCTGGAACGACCCGGCAGAAACATCTGCTTCCTTTAAAATTTCTGCAACCTTGGTGTTCGTGTAGCCTTTTTCCAGAAAAAGCCGGACACAGGCGGTCAGTATCCGCCGTTTTGCTTCTTTGCTGTCGTATCTGCGCGCCATTGGGAATCATCCTTTTCTATGATTGGTTTCTGACCCAATTATATATTGATTTGAGAATTGCGTCAAGTAAACTTTTAAGGGCGTATTTTGGGCAGTTTGACGAGGGAGAGCTGGACTGGCTGCTCTATAACAAGCCCTTGGAGTATGCGCAGATGATGCTGAGAGGGGAGATGGAGCACTATCTCTCGCTGGGATGCGACCACGGCAGGCTGGAAGATTAAGTCCCTATAAAGAACACGATGCCCACCGACCTATGGTTTTCGCCATAAGCTGGTGGGCATCTGTTGTTCTGGCTTATAATTCACTGATGGTTGCAGTAATGGGCTGCATGAGGATTTGCCTGACCGGGTTATATACTGCCAGCACCACAGCCGCCAGCACGACTACGACAATCACGGCAAGACAGCCCCACGGCACCTGCCACGCTGCACCGAAATAATGGGTGATGAGCCGGGTATACAGCATCCGGTTCAGCACAAGACCCAGCGCAATGCCCACCACAAGACCGGACACCGCATAGGTGCCAGCTTCGGCAGAGATCATGCGTTTCAGCTGTGCATCATCCATCCCGATGGCACGCAGGATGCCATACTGCTTCATTCGTGCCGACACGCTCATGGAAATGCTGTTGACGATGTTCAGAATGGTGATTCCTGCAATCACGATGAGAAACGCATAGACCACCAGATGGAACGCCCAGTAGGTGCTTTGTATCATCCGATTTCCTTCGATTCGGTTGGAAAAAACAACCTGCTTGTTTAACGTGTCGCTCAGCAGGGTGTGTACTTGTGCAATGGCTGCGTCTGCTGTGGTATCTTTTAGTTGAATATCGATCACCGCATAGCGGTTTTGCCCGGTCAGCTGATGGAAGGTTTCTTCGGTGCAGATAACAATCGGGGAATCGGTACTACTGAACGGGCTGTCGTTCAATACACCCACGACTGTGAGCTTTGCATCCTCCAGCTGAATGGTATCACCCACGGTCAGGGAGTTGCTTTTGTCGAATACCGTCAGCACCGGGTATGTGCCATCCTCCGGCTCCTGCGGAAGGGTTCCGCCAATCAGGTCTTTTTTCGCCCAGCCAAACTGTATCGTATCGTATGAAATCAGGTCGATGGACCCCTGTTTTCCCTGATATTCCGCCGGGAGCGGACAATACATCCGCCCGAATGCGTGTTTGACTTCCGGCAGAGCTTCCAGCTGCTCCACCAGCACCGGGTCAAGGACATTTTGCCCGGATGTTTCAGCCACCGATAAGTCCGGTGTGTAGGGCTGCAACGGATTCAGCGCAAATCCAACCCATCGAAGCAAAACCGAAAAGCTCAAAAACAGGAGAATGCTTAACGCAAAGGAACCTGTCATCAGAAGCAAGTTCTTTTTGGACGAGGTTGCATGGCTCACGCCCAAAGAAAGCTCTGCACGACTTCCCAACAACCGAGCATGACACGGAGAATCCGCTGCATTTTCCACCGCATTCCCGGTTGCTGCTGTGATCGGAGAAGCTTTTGCCGCCCGCCGTGCCGGAGAAGATGCCGCGAACCAAACCGTGATAAGTCCCAGCACGGAACCACAGATAATACCGACCGGGCTGATGCCAAGCACTGGTAAAGAGCTGAACTCCTCGCCAATAAATCCACGCAGAAAGGAACACAATCCCCATGTGGAAACGATTCCCAGCACACATCCTGCTGGAACAGCAGTTTTACACCAGAAAAGAGCTTCCAGCCGGACAAGCATCCGAACCTGATTTTTTCCTGCCCCAAGACAGCGCAGCATTCCATAATAGCTGGTACGCTGCGCTACATTGCTGTTGATGCTGCCTGTGATCATAAAAATTCCGGCAAGGACGACCA
>ERZ1694966.169-NODE-169-length-51935-cov-15.685871_pt1 | contig 51935 bp, 51 predicted proteins | sample MGYA00581611_ERZ1694966 | MGnify/ENA primary metagenome ERZ1694966 (study PRJEB42213, sample SAMN07424282) | human gut metagenome | biome: ENVO:00009003; feature: ENVO:2100002; material: ENVO:00002003 | host: Homo sapiens | place: USA | collected 2014 ...
ATCAACGGCTTCACCTATGTGCAGACCGAGTACGATATCCCCACCCAGACCCTGAAGGTCGTCAAGGAGATCCCCTTCTCCGAGGGTGAGCGCGCTGCTGTCAAGTGCTACGGCGCTAACGACGTGATGGAAGGCGTTGCCATTATGAAGAAGGAGGACGTTCAGTGCTCCATCACCGGCAACTCCACCAACCCCGTCCGCTTCCAGCACCTGGTTGCAGGTACCTATAAGAAGTGGGCCATCGAGAACGGCAAGAAGTACTTCTCCGTTGCTTCCGGCGGCGGCACGGGCCGTACCCTGCACCCCGATAACGTGGCTGCAGGCCCCGCAAGCTATGGCCTGACCGACTCTCTGGGCCGCGTCCATGGTGATGCTCAGTTCGCAGGTTCCTCCTCCGTGCCCGCACACGTTGAGATGATGGGCCTGATCGGCATGGGCAACAACCCCATGGTCGGCGCTACCGTTGCCTGCGCTGTTGCTGCTGCACAGGCCAACGCCTGATCTTTTCCTAGTTCGGCAAAGGGGGCTGCCTTCCGAATGGGCAGCCCCCTTTTTATGCTGAGATATGTTCGCGCAGGCTAACTGCCTGCAACATTGGTTCAACTGAGAAGGAAAAAGAAGAAACCATGAAAAACACGAAGATGAAACAGAGCATTGCAGCGCTGGCCATGGCCGCTGTTGTTGCAGTGAGCCTGCTGGGCTACGGCTGCGGCAGCAAGTCCGCCTCCACCACCGGCGCGGGTGCTACCGGCGATTTTACCGGCACTGCCAAGGGCTTTGGCGGCGATGTTACCGTTACCCTGACCCTGACCGACGGCAAGATCACCGGCTGCACCGCTGAGGGTGCCGATGAGACCAAGGGCGTTGGCTCCAAGGCAATCGAGCAGCTGCCCGCTGCCATTGCCGAGAGCGGCAGCATTGCCGTGGACGGCGTGTCCACCGCAACCATCACCTCCAATGCCATCAAGGAGGCAGCCGCTGCTGCCATTACCGCTGCTGGTCTGAAGCCTGAGGATTTCCAGACCGCTGTGGAGAACAACGCTGAGCCTGCTGAGGATTCTACCGTTGATACCGACATCGTCATCGTGGGTGCAGGCGGCGCAGGTATGACCGCTGCCCTGACTGCCACCAGCGAGGGCAAGAGCGTTGTCATCGTGGAGAGCCAGCCCGTGGTGGGCGGCAACTCCGTGCGCGCTACCGGCGGCATGAACGCCGGCAAGACCGTGTATCAGGATGAGAACGAGTTCGCTGAGGGCGCAGGTGTCGAAAAGACCCTGAAGGCCGCTGCTGAAAAGTATGCTGACAACGAGACCATCACCGCTCTGGCTGCTACCGTGGCCGAGCAGTGGGCTGCCTACCAGGCCAACCCCACCGGCTACTTTGACAGCGTTGAGCTGATGGAGCTGGATACCATGATCGGCGGCAAGGGTGTCAATGACCCTGCTCTGGTGGAGACCCTGTGCTCCAACAGTGCTGATGCCATCGACTGGCTGGGTGAGCAGGGCATCACCCTGAACAGCGTCTCCTCTGCAGGCGGCGCATCCGTCAAGCGGATCCACCGCCCTGTGAATGAGGAGGGCAAGGTCGTCTCCGTGGGCGCTTACATGGTGCCCCTGCTGGAGGAGGACTGCCAGAAGGCTGGTGTCCAGATGATGCTGAACACCACCGCCACCGAGATCCTGACCGATGACAACGGCGCTGCTGTTGGCATCAAGGCCACCGGCGCTTCCGGTGAGACCATCACCATCAACGCCAAGGCCGTGATCCTGACCTCCGGCGGTTTCGGCGCAAACATGGATATGGTCGTTGAGTATAAGCCCGAGCTGAAGGGCTTTATGACCACCAACGCCCCTGGCATCCTGGGCCAGGGCATCAAGATGGCACAGGCCATCGGTGCTGACACCGTGGATATGGACCAGATCCAGATCCACCCCACTGTCCAGTACGATAGCGCTTCTCTGATCACCGAGGGCCTGCGCGGCGACGGTGCTGTGCTGATCAATTCCGAGGGCAAGCGCTTCATTGACGAAGTCAGTACCCGTGACGTTGTCTCCGCTGCTGAGATCGCTCAGCCCGGCAGCTACAGCTGGCTGATCATTGATCAGAAGATGGTCGATGATTCCAGCGTCATCCAGGGCTACATCAAGAAGGGCTATACCTTCGAGGGCAAGACCTACGAGGAGCTGGCTGAGCAGATCGGCGTGGACGGTGCCGCTCTGGCCGAGACCATGAACACCTGGAACGGCTATGTTGAGGCCAAGAACGACCCCGACTTCGGCCGCACCAGCTTTGCAGACAAGCTGGATACCGCTCCCTACTATGCCATCAAGGTCACCGCAGGCGTGCACCACACCATGGGTGGCCTGAAGATCAACACCAACACCGAAGTCCTGAACGAGAACGGCGAGATCATCCCCGGCCTGTTCGCAGCAGGTGAGGTGACCGGTGGTGTCCACGGTGCAAACCGTCTGGGCGGCACTGCTGTCTCTGACTTCGTTGTCTTTGGTCGTATTGCAGGCGCAGCTGCAAGCAAGTACGCTGCATGAAACGCCTGAAAAGCTGGCAGAAAAATCTGATCTTTGCGGCCGTGGTGCTGGCCGCGGTAGCACTCCTGTTCGTGCTGTACCGCGCCAACGCCCCCAAAGCGGAGCCGCTGGTGGCCGTGGTCGATTTCGGCGACGGCATTACCGAGACGATCCCGCTGGACGAGGACCACGATTATCTGTATGATGTGGGCGATTATATCGTGCATCTGCAGGTAAAGGATGGGGCCATCGCCTTCCTCGACAGTCAGTGCCCGGACCATGTGTGCGAGCAATTCGGCTGGCTGAGCGAGCAGGATGCCTGGGCCGCCTGTGTCCCCGCCGGGGTCTATGTAACGGTGCAGGCCGCAGAAACAGAATAAAACAAAGAGGCCGCCGTGCAGGATCATCTCCTGCACGGCGGCCTGTTGTATAGGGGGAAATGTTATTTCACGTATTTGCCTTCGCAGATATTCTTGCAGCAGGCGCTGATGGGGAACCAGCAGCAGTCCCGGCAGATATCGGCCAGCATCTCGGGGGTGGCTTTGGCATCAATCTCCCGAATGAGGGCCTGGTAGTCGTATTCCTTTTCCTCCAGCCCGAAATACTCCACGGTCTTGCGGTCGTACCGCTTGACCTTTTCCTGTGTGTCGCACAGGTCGGTGCCCAGCTTGTTGGGGCAGCAGGAGCAGAGGGTGTCGGTGGAAAAGGTGAGCTGGATCTTCGTCCCGGGCACCTCCCGCAGCTGGTGGACGACATCATTCATGTGCTCCACAAAGGCCTCGCTGTAGCCATGGCCGGAGTAGCCCTGGGTGCAGAGCAGGTGATGCGGACGCAGTACGATGCTCATGCCTTTTTTACCCCCGGGATCCGCTTCCGGATGTTCAGGCCCAGCACGCAGGCCAGCACAGCTTTGATGATGGCGGTGGGGATGAAGGGAAGAACGCAGGCGGAAACGGCCACAGACACGGTGCTGTGGGCGACGATCACGAACAGGATGACACCCACGATATAGTTGACCACAGTGCCCACGACAACCGCCACGGGGAAAGCACCCTTGAAAGCATCCCTGTGCTCCACACCCAGGCCAATGATGTAGGCCATGATGGGGAAGGAGATCAGGAAGCCGCCGGTGGGGCCGACAAACTTGTCGATGCCGCCGGAGAAGTTGGCCAGCACCGGCACGCCCACAGCGCCCAGCAGCAGGTAAACAAGCGTGGCAATGGCGGACAGCTTGGAGCCCAGCACCACAGCCGCCAGCGTGATAGCGAAGGTCTGCATGGTCATGGGCACACCCAGCGGCATGGGGATGGAGATCTGTGCCATCACGGCGATGACGGCGGCAAACAGGCCCGCGTAGCAGATATCGCGCACCGAGAACTTACTGTTCTGATTCATAGAAAAAATCCTCCTCTGGTTTGGTACAAACAACGTCCCGATTAAACCAGAAAGCGGCGGACAGGTCAACTTGTGATTTGCACAAAGGTTTACAATCTGTGAAAATTTGCTGAAAAGCGTTCAAACGAAATTTGGACGCTTGTGTATCCGGGCAAAATGCGATACACTACACCTATACATAGGAAAGGAATCTGACAGGCCGCCCCCGGCGAGCCTGAATCTGATAGGAGGAACATGATGATCTGGAATAAGAAGAAGGACGGCGCGGAGAACCCGGGTGCGGAAACGCCTGCGGCACAGACTGCCAAGGCCCCGGTGCTGTTTTTGCAGAGGAACTGGAAATGGCTCGTGCCGGTGGTCTGTGTGGTGATCGCGGGCGGTGTGTTTTTGCTCAAGCCCAAGAGCGCCAGCACCACAGCCGTGGACCCCAGCTATCTGGAGGCCAGCCCTGAAGTGCGGGATGTCTCCAATACCCTGAGCGGCACCGGTACCCTGAACCCTGCCAACACCTACACCGTGAAATCTCTGGTGGAGGGCAAGGTGCTCACCGGCGAGTTTGAGGAGGGCGATGTGCTGGATGAGGGGAGCATCCTTTACACGCTGGACAGCTCAGATGCTTCCACCAATTTTGAAAAGGCTGAGATCGCCATGCAGCAGGCACAGCGCAGCTATGACAAGGTGGTGGACCGCCAGTATGTGCGTGCCGAAGTGGATGGCACCGTGAGCACCCTGAAGGTCGCCAAGGGCGACGAGGTGACCAGCGGGCAGGAGGTCGCCATCATCCGCGACAGCTCCAAAATGCTGCTGACGCTGGAATTCCCCGCCGCCGATGCCGCCAATTTCAGCGTGGGCCAGACCGCCCAGGTGACGCTGGACGGCACCTTTGAGCAGCTGGAGGGCACCGTGACCAGCGTGACCGGAACGGATGCCCTGAGCACCGGCAACCTGCTCACCCGCACCGTGACCATTGCCGTGCAGAACGCGGGCGGCCTGACCACCGCGCAGGCGGCCACCGCCTCCATCAACGGGGTCAGCTCCATCGGTTCTGCCACCTTTGGCTATCAGGCGGAGCGTACCCTGACCGCACAGGCTGCAGGTACTGTGACCTCCATCCATGTGCAGGAGGGCCAGACCGTTGCCAAGAACGATATCCTGATCGAGCTGAGCGGCGATGACCTGACCGAGAGCATCCAGTCTGCCTCTGAGACCCTGCGCAGCGCTGAGATCTCCCTGCAGAACCTGCAGGATACCATGGCCAACTATACCGTCACCTCTCCCATCAGCGGCACCATCATTGAAAAGGATGCCAAGGTGGGCGATGCGGTCAAATCCGGCGATACCCTCTGCGTCATCTACGACCTGAGCTATCTGGAAATGGTCATCAATGTGGACGAACTGCAGATCAGCTCCCTGTCTGTGGGCCAGAAAGTGCAGATCACAGCCGATGCCGTGCAGGATAAGAACTATGTGGGCACTGTGACCCGCGTCTCCATGAAGGGCGCTTCCAACGGCGGTACCACCACCTACCCGGTGACCATCCGCATTGACGAGACCGACGGCCTGCGCCCCGGCATGAACGCCAACGCTGAGATCGTGGTGGCTGAGGCTGCCAATGCCCTGACCGTGCCCAATGCAGCCATCGTCCGGGGCGGCTATGTGCTGGTGACCCAGGATTCCCCCAGCGCTTCCAAGGCGGATACCACCATGGAGGCACCCGAGGGCTTTGTCTATGTGGCCGTCAAGACCGGTGTCAGCGATGATGATTACACCCAGATCGTCAGCGGCATCCAGGAGGGGGACACCATTGGTTACGACCCCAACTCGGTCAGCAGCGACAGCTACTACTATGACGATGGCAGCGGCATGATGATCTTCTGATGGGAGGATGGAATGAGTGCTCTGATCGAATTTGATGCGGTCTGCAAGTATTACCAGATGGGTGACACCACGGTAAAAGCCGCCGACCACATCACCATGAAAATAGAAAAAGGCGAGTTTGTTGCCATTGTGGGCCAGTCCGGCTCCGGAAAGTCCACCTGCATGAACATCATCGGCTGTCTGGATGTGCCCACGGCGGGCACCTACCGGCTGAACGGCCGGGATGTGGGCAAGATGAGCCGGAACGAGTTGGCCTCCATCCGCAACGAGATGCTGGGGTTCATCTTCCAGCAGTATAATCTTCTGCCCAAATTGAACCTGCTGGAAAACGTGGAGGTGCCGCTGGTCTATGCGGGCATCCCCCGCGCCGAGCGCCACCGCCGGGCCCGCGAGGTGCTGGAGCAGGTGGGGCTGGGCGATAAGCTGAAAAACAAGCCCAACCAGCTTTCGGGCGGCCAGCAGCAGCGCGTATCCATTGCGCGGGCGCTGGTGCGCAACCCGGCGATCATTCTGGCTGATGAGCCCACCGGCGCGCTGGACAGCCACACCGGCCGCGAGGTGCTGGGAATGCTGCAGGACCTGCATGGGCAGGGCCATACGGTGGTGCTCATCACCCATGACAACTCCATTGCCGTGCAGGCCGACCGCATCATCCGGCTGGAGGATGGTCAGGTGGTCTACGATGGCGACTCCCGCGCACCGGAAGCCATCGTCCAGCCGACGCTGAACTTTGAACCGGCAGAACAGGAGGGGAACAAATGATCATTGAGACCTTCCGTCAGGCCCTCCAGAACGTGTGGAGCAACAAGCTCCGCACCTTTTTGACCATGCTGGGCATCATCATCGGTGTCATGGCGGTCATCGTCATCGTGGGTCTGGGCAACGGCATGACCCAGAGCATGCGGGACAGCTTTTCGGCGCTGGGCACGAATGCCCTGTCCATTCAGGTCTGGGGCTACGGCTCCCGCACCGCCTCGGTGGAGGATGTGTATAAGATCGCGGATAAGAACAAGGAGCTCATCTCCGCAGTCTCGCCCCAGATCGATTTCAGCAACAACACCCCCAAGGTGGGCACCACGACCTACCGCTACGGCACCAGTGTTTACGGTGTGGACGAGCACTACACCGAGATGAAAAACTATACCCTCGCCCAGGGGCGCGGCCTGCAGTACATGGACATCAAGGACAACAAGCAGGTCTGCATCATTGGTGATTACCTCAACCGGGCGGCCTACGGCGGCAACGCGGTGGGCCAGACCATCAAGCTGGGAGCCTACAAGTTCCGGATCGTGGGCGTGCTGAACGCCAAGGTGACGGACAAGAACATGCAGCAGGGCTCCGACGATGACTGCGTCTATCTGCCCTACACCACGGCCATGCGGCTCTCCAACCAGTCCAGTGCAAAAAACTTTGTTGCAATTATGACGGACGAGAGCCGGGCCAACGAGGCCAAGGCGGTGATGGAAAGCGGCCTGTACGACCTGCTCAAGAGCGACAACGCTTATTACATCTACAGCGCCAGTGAGTGGCTGGAGGAGATGAACGAGATGATCAACATGGTCATCATCATCCTTACCGGCATTGCCAGCATCTCGCTGCTGGTGGGCGGCATCGGCATTATGAACATCATGCTGGTGTCGGTGACCGAGCGCACCCGGGAGATCGGCATCCGCAAGGCACTGGGTGCCAAGGAGCGGGTGATCCTGTCGCAGTTTGTGGTGGAAGCCGCCACCACCTCCGCACTGGGCGGCGTGCTGGGCATCGTCCTTGGCTATATCGTGTCCATGGCGGCAAACCGCATCCTGCCCATGATCTCCAGCAGCATTGATGTGACCGTCAGCCCCTCGTTCAACTCCATCGTGGTGGCCTTTGGCATCTCAGTGGGCATCGGTGTGCTGTTCGGCTACCTGCCCGCCAAGCGCGCCGCAAGGCTGAACCCCATTGAAGCGCTGAGATATGATTAAACCTTTCACCGCTTCGGTCTGGCTTTGCCAGCGCCTTGCGGAGCTCCCCTAATAGGGGCAACAACGACGACCGCCGCCAGTGGCGGATGAAGGGAGGAGTTGTTGGGGCCGCGGCCAGCAGGATGCAAGTGCAAGGCTTTGCACGAAGCAGATGCTGGGAGCCGCAACCCGGAATACATTAGAAACTATTTTAAGGAGGATCTTCCATGAAAAAGCGAATCCTTGCATTTCTGCTGGCGGTAAGCATTGCCGTGTCGATGCTGGTGCTGCCGGCATCGGCAGCGGGCAACGCCAACACGGCGGTCCAGCTGTCCATCACGCTGAACGCGATGGACGGCAGTCAGCAGGCTGCTCTGAACGCGGTGGTCACCCGCGGTGCACTGGCCCGGATGCTGGTGTCCTACTCCACCTACCGCGAGAGCGTGGGCTCTCAGGGCACGGTGGGCACCCTGTTCACCGACCTGCCCGGCACTTCGCCCTATGCCCCCTATGTCCGCATTGCGGTGCAGAACGGTTGGATGAACGGCTACACCGACGGCTCTTTCCGGCCCGACAATGCCGTGACGCTGGAAGAAGCGGTCACGGCTATCCTCAAGCTGATGGGCTATAAGATGACCGACCTGAGCGGCTCCTTCCCCAACGCACAGCTGAACAAGGCCAGTGAGCTGGGTCTGCGCAATCAGGTGGACCGCAGCCAGGGCGAGGTGCTCAACTACGAGGAGTGCGCCCTGCTGTTCTACAACGCCCTGACAGCCAACACCGCCAGCGGCAGTGCCTACGGCAGCAGCCTGGGCTTCACGGTCTCCAATGGCCAGGTGGATACCTCCAGCGTCATGCTCAAGAGCCTGAAGGGCCCCTTTGTGGCGGGCGATACGGTCCAGCTGCCCTTTGTTCCCAAGATGGTCTACCGCAACGATAAAGTGTCGGAATCTGCGGAACTGAACAAATACGATGTGTATTATTACAGTGAGAGTTTACAGGCGCTGTGGGTCTACACCCGCCGCGCCGCTGGCCGCATCACGGCAGTTTCGCCCAGTGCCAGCGCCCCCACCAGTGTAACGGTGGCAGGCACCAGCTATACGCTGGGTTCCTCTGCGGTGGCCTCCCAGGTGTCCTCCCTCAACGGCGGCGGCGTGGGTGAGGTCGTCACCCTGCTGCTGGGCATGAACAATGAGGCTGCCGGGATCGTGACCGGCGAGGAAGCCGACAGTGTGTTTTACGGTGTCGTGCAGACCGCCACCCGCAGTCTGGTGGAAGAGAACGGCGCGGATGTTCTGCAGAAAGTCTCCGTCATGTGCACCGATGGCATTGCCCGCACTGTGAACGTGGACAAGAGCCTGAACTTTCCGCAGGGGTGGCTGGTAGAGATCAAGGTCACCCCGGAGGGCGAGAGCGTGGAACACATCGAGGACCGCCGCGTCAACGGCACCATCAATACCAATGCCACTGCGCTGGGCGCTGCCGCCCTGGCCGACGATGTAGAGATTCTGGATACGACTTCGGAGGGTGTGGCTGGGACGGTTCGTCCCAGCCGCCTATCGGGGGTAACACTGAGTGACCTTGATGTCCGCTACTATACCGTCAACGATGCCGGACAGATCGACCGGCTCATCCTGAACGATGTGACCGGCGACCTGTGGAGCTACGGCGTGCTGGACGATGTGAAAAATCTGGCCATGAATTATTCTGACCTGAAGAGCCTCGTCACCAGCATTGCGGCGGGAGATTCCGCTTCCGGCACCACGACCACGACAGGCACCACCACCGGAGCGGCCACGGGCGGCACCGACGGCTCCGGCTCTACCTCGGATACCACCACCACTGTGACCGGTGCCACGGCGGCAGACCGCCTGTCCAACCTGCTGGTGCCCACCACCAGCGAGATCCTGTGGGGCATCGTCTCGGGCGATATCCTGAGCACGGCCTGGCAGAAGCTGACCAGCAACACCGGCTCCCTGATGAGCATTGGCTTCCAGCAGATCGCGGAGATCACGGGCACCCCCTTCAAGCAGATCTTTAACTACATCGGCGGCGGGGCGACCTATATCTGCTACGTCAACGGCGCGGTGGCCAGCTACACCACGGCCATCAAGTATCCGGTGCTGGCGGGCGGCATTGCCGTGCGGCAGGAGACCACCGGCTCTGTCAAGGCTATGATGCAGCTGATGCCCCTGAAGATCGACAAGGTCGGCGCGGCCTCGGTGCTCTCGGGCAATGAACGCTACGAGATGGCAGACAATGTGCAGGTCTACCTGTGGTACAAGGGCCAGTATTACCCCACCAAGCTGGCTCAGGTGGATGCGGACGGCTACCAGCTGACCGGCTGGTACGATAATTTCGGCTGCGCTGCCGGAAAAAAGGTCCGCGTCATCATTGCGGTCAAGAACGACTGATGCTTTATTACAGCGGCCTGAGCCGCACACTGCGGCAGCTGCGCTGGGTGCTTTACCCGCGCCGCTGCCCTTTTTGTGATCGGGTGCTGGGGAACCAGCCAGCCTGCCCGGACTGCGCCGATGGGCTGGCAGAGCTGCGCCGTGCACCCTCCATGCGGCTGCGCGGCTCCGAGCACTACCTGGGGCGGCTGGATGGGGCAGCCGCGCCCTACCGATACACCGGCCTTGTCCGCCGCGCGGTGCTGCGGGCGAAATATCAGGGCGCACCTTGGGCAGCTGTGGAGCTGGGCGTGGAGATGGCCCGCCTGCTCTTTGGCAGCGAGATCAGAATGTGCGGCTCTGACCCCCTGCCCGAACCGGTGCCGGGCCTTGACAGGGGTTACGACTGCATCCTTCCGGTACCGGCCTCCAGCAAAAAGCGCGGCTACAATGTGCCGGAGCGGATGGCACAGCCCCTTGCCCGGGCGGTGGGCGTGCCGGTGGTCACGGACGCGCTGACCCGTGCCCGCTCCACCCGGCGGCAGGAGGGACTTTCCCTTGACGAGCGGCTGGCCAATGTGGCGGGTGCCTTCCGGGTGGCCCGGCCGGAGGCTGTGGAGGGTAAGCGCATCCTTCTGGTGGACGATGTCCTGACCACCGGAGCCACGGCCTCGGCCTGCGCGCAGGCTCTGCTGGATGCCGGTGCGCAGAGCGTGTTCGCTGTGGCGCTGGCTACGGTGGAGTTTCCGCAGCCGGTGGGCAGCACAACGGCCATTGCCGAAAATGAAGAAGAAATTTGAAAATAGTGCTTGACAAAACACCATTCTTCGGGTATACTGATTGAGCTGTGAGCGACAAGCTCGATCAGATGTCCGGGTGTAGCGCAGTTTTGGTAGCGCGCTTGAATGGGGTTCAAGAGGCCGTGAGTTCGATTCTCGCCACTCGGACCAGATGATTCCCAGTCGAACAATTGTTCGACTGGGAATTTTTTTGTTTTTCGGAAGCAGACGCTTCGGAAAGATTAAAATAAATAAGCATTTCCGTGTCTGTGATCTCGATGCGATTTACAAAGGTATCAATGATCCTGCGGTTATAATCCTCGGTACGTTCATTAGGAGAGATAAGGAACTGCTCCAATAGGAAGAGGATGCGCTCACGATCCAGAACGGGTGGATGAACTTCTTTCAGGGATTCTAATTGATAGTTGAGGGTGCTTTCCTGCTGCTCCAAGTCAGCAAGGCGGGCGGACAGACGAGAGCTGGCAGTACCGTTTTCAATGGATTCAATGATATTGTTGATTTTTCGGCGCACATCAGCCAGGTTTTGCTCTAACATTGCACGCTCTGGATCGGGCTGGTTGACATCTGCCTGCTGTGCAGCGGCAATAGCGTCGGCCAGATCTTCAAGAGTGTCTGGACGAAGGATATTTTCACAGATGGCATTGACCACAAGATTCTCGGCAACATCTTTTGGGATGTTTTTCTTTTTGCAGGTACCGCCATCAGCTTTATTCCCGCAAGCATAGTAATAGTAAACATCGTTGCGGCAGTTGTGGCCGGAGATGCCCCGCATCAGACTGTGGCAGCAGCCGCAGAAAAGCTTGCCAGAGAGCAGATAGTCGGCATGGGAACTGTGTGGTGCGCGGTGCTGCTTATTGAGTGTGAGCATTTTCTGAGCCCTCTTCCATAGATCATCGTCGATGATGGCGGGAATTGCACCATCAATGCGGACATCGTAGGCCTTGCAGATATAGACACCATGATAGGCTTCATTCTGGATGATACGAGGAATGCTGCATTTGTTAAAGGCGTTGCCCTTACTGGTACGGAGCCCGGCAGCGTTCAGCTGCTCCACGATGAAAGCGCTGCTTTCTCCGGCCGCATAGTGCTCAAAGATGAATCGAATGGTCGGGGCGTTTTTCTCGTCGATAATAAATCGCTTGTGTTCATCCGTAGTAAGCCCCAGGGGGCGGCTGGGATTGATGGCTCTTCCTTTCAATGCGGATTCCCGCATACCACGCCGCATCTTTTGAGCCAGTTCTGCGGAATAGTATTCGGCCAGGGATTCCATCAGACCTTCCAGAATAATGCCCTCTGGTCCTTCCACAGAGCTTTCGGCTGCATAAAGAATATGAACTCCGTTATCTCGCAGCTTCTTTTTGTAGACCGCACTATCATATCGATTGCGGGCAAAACGGTCGGTTTTCCAGCAGATCACGAGATCGAACAGATGTTTGCTGCTATCTGCGATCATCTGCTGAAAAGCCAGCCTGGATTCAACACCACGGCCCGAAATGTGCCGATCAATGTATTCATGCACGATTGTCAAGCCATGCTGCCGGGCGTAGGCTTCGCAGTCCCGGCGCTGGCCCTCGATGCTCTGCTCGGTCTGCTGGGAACCGCCGCTGTAACGGTAGTAGGCAACAAGACGGTTCCCGGGAGATACTTTCTTTTTTCTTGCCATGATTGCTCCTTGTGCGCTGAGCAGGATCATGGTACAATGAAATTGCTCAGCAGGCGTGTTTTCTTATCCTATGATTATTCTCCGACAGACAGATTCCCCATCTGGCCCCGGCGGCTCTATCGTACAGAGCTGCCGGGGATTCTTTATAGATGATGATTATTTGATAAGCTCATGCCAGTTAGAGGGAAAACCAAGTTCAGAGGGCTTGGCAGAAGGGTGTTCGGCAAAGCAGACTTGAATACAGCTGGCGAAAGTGAATCTCTCGTTCTGAGGCAAGAGCTGATAAAGCGCATAGACGTATCCAAAAGGCTTTGTTCCATATTCGTTGATCTCCTTGGGAAGCTTAGCAGGAGGGTTTACGCGCTTTCTGTGATAGAATCGTGCTCCATGTGCAGCAATATTTCGCGCAACAACAGAACAATGTATCCAGTTCTCAATATATTCGCGGGAAGGGATGCTATAAAACTCTCGCGCGATTGCGGCACGGTCAGATTTTGAGAGATTACGGTACATCATAGAAATCTGATCGAATGATAGGACTTCAACCACTACCCACAACGGATAAATACCGTTCAGGTCGTTGTGATGATGTAGAACAAAGGGTTCATCCTTTCGCAGATTAAGAGACTTTGAAAGAGCATTCAAGAATTTGGCATGTCGCCAGGAATCTTCGAAGTTATTTCCATCGAGATATCCGATAGGACCGTACTGCCGCGCATGATAATAAGCAACATAAGATTTAAGATTTGTCTCCACAATAGATGCAGCATGAAATATGGCAGCTCGAAACTGATCATCGAACTCATATAAATCTATAATGTCTGAGAAAGATGCTCCATCGAAAAATTTGTCATTACCAGTGGCAGTGTCACGCTGGCGAAGCGTTAAAGAGTATGCACTTAATCGATAATAATTTTTCTCCCGAAGCCACTGTAAGGCAAGCTCTTCATCTGGAATTGCTAGACCTCGCCCACGAAGGATAGAAAGCTGCTCTTCATACGGAGAAAATGGTTTTGGTTCTGCCATATTGTTTGTCCTCGAAATAAAGGTATAAAAAAAGACCCGCCATGATACGCATGAATGCTTTCGCATCCAGAGGCTTAGCGGGTTCCGTTGCCATTATTATACGCCTCTGGAGGCCTGTTGTACACAAAATTTTTGTGAACTGTTGCGAACATCACAAAAAAAGTTTAAAAAACCTATTGACAAGTATCTGAAATACAAACTTTATTCATAATACCCCACCGGCCAGCCCGGCGGGGGTGTTGTTTTGTCCTGCTGGTGTTTGCCGCACTGGCGGAGTTATTTTATTCCAAATCAAACGGACCGAATAAGGAATTAAGATCACGAACCAGATCTTCTAGGTCGACCTCATCATGAACGGAATAGTAGCCCTCAATAAAACCCTTGAGCCAGCCGGTGCTGTATTCGTTATGGTATCCCTGATGATAGCCGTTGTCATAGGTCGGGTCGGTCACATCATCAAAGGGGACGGGATAGCAGTCAACGGAATAAGCGAAATCCTCACCGTATGAAAAACCATCGTTGGAACCATCGGAATTGCCTGCGTCAAGGCCGGCAAAATATCCGTAGTACCATTCGGAATCTTCGGAATCGGCCTCGGACTCGCTTTCGGCCTCAGAGGAGGAAGTAGGGACACGAACAGAAGAAAAATTATTGCATCCGCACAGAAGTGAAAGCACAATAGCGCAGGCAGCCAGACGGAGCAAGCCGGATTTTTCTCTCATTATAGATTCCTCCCTATACAACTTAACCGCTTTGGGTGACCAAGGCGGTTATTTTTTATGCTTCCTTTGCAGCCACGCCATGCGCAGCAGCTTTTTTATAACGTCCGGCGAGAACCAGATCCTCTACATAGTCCAGTGCCTTGGTCTGGCCCTCTTCGTTCAGCTGGTCGAAGTTGTCTAGCAGGGCAGCCTGGGCGGGGGGATTGTTTTGCCCCGCTGGTGTTGTCGCACTGGCGGGGTTGTTTTTGTGTTTAATAGCATCTTTGGCATGGCTCAAATCCGCGCTGGATAGCATCTTCCTTTGTTGTTTCTTCCGGGTCTTCCATTCCACTACAAGTGGAACGACGATGATATTTTGTTCCACCATGAGTAGGAATCCAGACGGTTTCAGATTCTTTGGAAACCACTTTGCCTTGACGTGGTTCTTCACGATATTGAGCTTGAGAACTACTGGAAGAAGTAGAAGCAACACGGCGAGGAAATATACGGGGAGATAACCAAAAACCGATACAAAGAATCAGTGAGCAAGAAATCAAAGCATAAGAAGTCCGTCTAATTAGTTTGTGGTGGGAAAGGAATGCTGCAATGTAATCAACAATGCGAATAAGAATAATTGTTGGAGGCACTATCAAATAATAAAAGATAGCTGCTACTATTTTCCGAAAGACAACTCCACAAATAAAACCAACAACCATATAGAGAAGCAATTTGCTTAAATCATCTTCAAAAAAATGAAGCAAAATAGCAGGATAGATGATTGTGCCTCCCAACATTCTCGCAAAAATAGATTCAAACCACACAGAGTCTTTATCGACATCTAAAAAAGATGGATGATTTTTGATTTTGGGAAGAAAAGAAAGATCGTGAGTACAACTTGTCCATGAATTTCCGACTGTCAAATAGAATATGAAGTGGCCCCATTGATTTTTTGAAAAAAGTAGCCACAACATAAAGATAATAAAAACAAAATTTGAAACAAATAATTCGGATTCAAATGATCGTGATGAAGAATCTTGAAACTTTTCAGACATATAAACACCTCACATTAAAACGAGTATAATATAACACTCACTATGAGGTGAATGAGCAAAACTACTAAAAAATACAAGGAAATTTTGTTTTGTTGCTTCCGCAACATAAAAAGGCTCTTGTGCAGCACTGCACAGGAGCCTTTTTTGCTTAGCGGTGCCGCAGAGCATGACGGAAAAATACTACTGATTCATTGCCTTCTTGCGGACAGAGATACTTGAACCAATTCGATTCTGCTCCTGCCGTTCAGCCTCTTCAACATTGGCAGTCAGATGAACCACAAAGCGTTCGACAGCTCGCTTATCAGAATCAGACAACTCCAAATAGGTTTCCAGAAGCTGGCGGCCATACAGTCCGAGATCATATTTGTCGGAAAGCTGTTCAATCAAATCCATATTCTTCTGACTGAACATAGAGCCAGTGCCATACCGTAGCCATTCTTCATTGACATCAAATTCACGACAGATTAAAAGAACGATGTTGTCAGCCATTGCATTAACACCGCTCTCATAACGGGAAATAGCGGAACCTGTTAAAGAGAGTTTGGCACCAAAGTCTACCTGATTTAGCTTCAATGCTTTACGAAGCTGTTTAAGTCGTTCATTCATGGGTGTTCACCTCCTTGCAAATATAGTACGCCAAAATCTTACCGTTGTCAAGAAAAATGCTTGACAATGTTGCTAATGGAAACTATAATAATACCAACGGAAAGATTTTACTTGCCGTTAGGAGGTGCAACAAGATGATGCAATCAAACGAAACCACCCGGATGGTGGAGTTGCTGACCACAGCAACAAAGCTGCCGGAACCAATGCAAGCATTGGCGCTGGGATATGCAAAGGGGCTGGCGGATGCCGAAAAGCTTCGTGCCCAGCCCGCCGACCCGAAAAAGAGCGCATGAAAAAGCCCCGGCGGGGAGCCGGGGGAGAGAGATGAAAGGAGGGTGAAGAGGTGGCAGACAACAAAAAGCCCTGCACTCCGGTGGAAGCGGAGAGCAGGGACTACGACCGGATCGGGCTGCACATGTATGGGGACAACAATCCGACGCGAGAAGCAGCTATGGTTCTGTGGGAGTTTCTGCCGGCATGGATGGCGGCCCGAAAGATCGCAATGACTGACCCGGAATACAACAAGGCAATTTCACGGGTTATTGCCCAGCAGGCTGAGATCGTTCTGAAAGCAGCGCAAGAGATGGCCGGAGAGGCGTGTGAATCTGATAAAACGAGCGAGTGAAATCAAAATCCATGGGAACCTTGCCCAGTTGGAACATCAGATAAAGCGCTTTGACACACATTTTGCATTCATCAAGGTTTGTGCCGTTGCAGCGGTCACAGACATTGGGTGGGCCAAAGACGGGCTTTTCACCGGGATGGACAATGCAGAGAATTTCAGATTCCTGCGGCGGTATGGTTCCGAACGAATCAAAGGGACACTGAATCCGGAAACTGATTTCGCAGATCGACATAATGAAATTCACCTCCTTCCTGCTTGAAAGCTTAACATGATTCTGCTGAGAGCACAAGGAATGGTGAACAAGAGCGCATGAAAAAGCCCAGGCGGGGAGCCGGGGACAGAGAGATGAAAGGAGAAAATAACGTGACGGTAAAGATTACAGGTAACCCCAAAGAAATTGCCGCCCTTGTATTAGCGGTACAGGAGCGGCAGATTCGGGATGGCTTTATTGGAAAGCGTCCGATTGAGGATGATGGAATCAAGGATTGTGCAATGACGGCAGGTTTGTCAGAAAAGAGTTTCGGGTGATGTGATCCACTGTGCCCCGGTATCCTGAATAACAAGGATATCGCATTCTTCACTGACGGTTTGATTGATCTGGGCATAGTGCTGAACCCCGGCAACGGAACGGGTCAGGAATCGCAGATAATTGATGGATTCCTGAAGCGGAAAGGCATCGTGCTCCACCGGAAACATGTCGGTCAGCTTTATCAGTATCTCTGATTCACCGGAAAATGCGAGACAGTTTCCATTTTCATTGGTTAATTCCGTAATGGCTTCAGACACCAATGAAGTGGATAAGACGATGCGATTGCCGTTACTTATAGCAGCACCGATCAGAACAACATTCCGTTTTCCGGCAATAGCCAGAAGCTCCTGCTTGAGCAGCCGGAGTTCATCTTCGATGGAAAGAGATTCATTCAACTGCGAAAGACATCGTTTGATGGTACAGGACGTACGGGTCTGATTTTCCAGTCCGGATGCGCCGGTATAGGTGATTCCGTGGCCGGATTTTGTGAGGAAGATTTTTTGCTCATGATCAGTGAGAACAAAAGATTCTGTTGAATTTGTTTGTTCATCGGAAATTGTGGTCGTTAATCTTCGATCTGCGGACATTACAATTCCATACGGATTGGACAAAACGATAGCCAGTGACATTGTCTGAGTAGCCTCCTTTTGATTTTGAGTATAGCACAGAGGAGAAGAACGGACAAGAACACATGAAAAAGCCCCGGCGGGGAGCCGGGGGAAATGGAGAAATTATGAAGTACGAAGAAATTATGGCGTGCATCCAGGATATCAACGGCCCTTGGAGCAATGCCGCCTGCCTAGGCTACTGCCGGATGGCAATGCAGAACGCCGGAGTAGACGAGTGTACCCAGCGGAAGGTTCTGCGGGAACTGAAATCCTGTTTTGATCTGGTGAGCGTGGAAGAAGCGGCACAGGCTGGCTGAGAAAGGAGAAGACCATGGACCGTTATATGATCGTGATCCCGGCGAAGAACCGGGCGTTCAACATGAAGTGTGATGATGGTGACAGCATGAAGCTGGAGACCCTGCAGAAGCTGGTGGGCGGGCCGATCGAGCCGGTGCCCGCCTTGCTGAGCGCCGAGTGGGCGCGGGAGAAGAACGTGGACGGCATTCTGCTGCTGGTGAACGAGGAAGGGCTGATGAAGGAGCGCCCCCTGACGAACCAGCGCGCCAGTGAGATGACGGCGGCAGAGCTGGTGGGCCCGGCAGTCGTGGCCGCAAAGCGCGGCGATGAGCTGATCGGCTTTGCAAAGCCTGTGGTGGAGACCATCTGCGCCGAGTGGCTGTGAGGTGCTGCCATGGGCCGAAGGAAAAAGCAGGAGCTGCCTTTTGAGCACTGGCAAATTATTGAATTGCTGCACATCGCACAGGACTTTTACTCAAAACCGGAGAATGAGGCTGCGTTTCAAGAGTGGAAGGCGGCCAGAGATGCAAGAAAAGCAAAAAGGCCCGCCGGTGCTGGAACACCGACGAGCCAACCAGGGTGATGGTTTTTGACTGCCCATCACCAGAAGTTTAACACAGAGTGGGAGGATTTGCAAATGAAAAAGAAGATCACGGGCAGCGTGCTGAGCGCCGGTGCCATTGTGCTGGGACTGGCTGCAGCAGGCTGCGGCGGGGCCATTGAGAACGCGGCCGACGGCTGGGCAATGCTGGGCTACACGCTGCTGGCCATCGTGCTGGGGTGTGCAGCCCTGGCGCTGGCCGGGCTGGGCCTGGTGGTGGAGCAGCGGAAGGAGCCGCAGAAGATCCACAAGGTGCCGGAGAACACGGTGAAGAAGGCCGTCTGCGGCAGAAAGGCGGGGTAAGGATGAAAATCACGATTTACAGAAATGGAAACGATGGCGGTCTGAGCATTGAGGATGGTGAGAGTGCAGCGGATGTTACACGGGTGATCATGCAGTCGGCAGTAAGTTTTGTTGTCAGCAGCGTGCCCAGTGACCTGAACAACACCCAGAAAGAGGAGATTGTTCGGAACTTTGCAAAGGCCGCTGAACTGGAAATGCGGTTGGCACTGAGCCGTAACCCGGTGACAGGCCGTTTTGAGGATAAAGAAGCTGCTTTTATGGAAGAGCTGATAAAACGGGCGATGGAGGCCAAGCAGAAATGACGCTGGAAGAGTACAAGAACATTTTGATTACCGGGACACCGAGTGACCGGGCGCGGGCCATTGCCGAGGCCGGGAACGACAGGAGCCTGACCGATGAGGAGTTCCACGAGCTGACGGCCATGATCAAGGGCGTTGTGCGGCCCGGGCGGCGGAAGATGACCCCGGACGAGGCAAAGCTCTGGGCCGAGGTGAGCCGGATCAACACCCGGTTGAAGGACGAGATGGTGAACGCGGGCTTTGCGGTGCGGGCCCTGCCCGGCGACCTGCAGGAGGATGCGATCAACGTTCTTTCCCACACGGTGAGCGGGATGATGAGCAGTCTGGCTGCCCTGATGGCAGAGACCGGGGAACCCTGATGGATAAGACCCAGTGTGTACATGTGTTTGAGATCACCCGGAGCCGGTGCCTGGCATGTGCAGGCCGGAACCGGGCGTGCGGGGAATATGAAGAACGGAGAAGTTACCATGAAAACAAAAATGAGCCTTTCGGCGGAGATGGACCTGACCCAGGACAGCGTGGTGCAGCTGACCTGCTGGTGCGGGCAGATCGCCTTACATGAGCTGTGGGGGCTGGGCCGCACCCGGCTTGACCGGATCACCAGACGGAAGGAGCTGCTGGGCAGCCAGAGCCTGGCTGTGGTGATGCAGCCGGACAAGAACGGGATGCCCCAGACGGAGAAGGCCCGGCGGCTGCGGGCGGAGGCAATCCCCAAGGGCGTGCCGACGGAATTCCGGGTGCCTGCTTTGCGGACACCCCGCACCCGGCGGGAGCAGCAGCTGAAAATGGTGGGCGACCGGGCGGCGACCATGGCCTGGCAGCTGATGGCGCTGGCCTGTGTGCAGGAGCTGGGGTTTGGAGCCGAACGGCTGAACCGGCTGTATGCAGAGATGCGCCACAACTACGAGCAGCTGAATGAGTGGGGCAAGACGGACGGGCTGGACGTGGCCATGGAAAAGCTGCGGCGCTGCGCCTGCGATGCCTTGCAGACTGAGGACATCGTGGTGGAGAACGTGGACGATGAAAAGACAGTGCAGACCCTGAGCCGAAGCTATAAGGAGCAGGAAACGGAGTTTCTGAAGCGGGCCGTGATGATGGCAGCGGGCCGCAAGGCCTGCCGCCAGAGCCTGAATGTGTTGAACGAAGAGAGTGTTCGGCAGAAATGTGCGGATGCCATGGCAGCGGCTACCGGAAGCAACCTCTCACCGCTGCGGTCTGGCTATGCCAGCGCCTTGCAGAGCTCCCCTGATATGGGAGCCAAGGATCAAGGAGGACGATAAGATGCAGAGTGGATGCAGATGGGTATACACCCTGATGGACTGGGACACCGGCGAGGTGGTGGCCAAGGGCACCAGCGTGGAGCTGGTGGAGCAGGGATATTTTCCCGATGTGAACAAGCTGAGCAGCGTTTGGAATAATCTGGAAAAGTGCAAGAACCCCAGCCCGAAGAGTTACCGGTGGAAGATGGAGCGGAAGAGCACCAAGGACGACCGGGTGGAGAGGGCCCGGGCAGAAGGCCTGAGTGCGGACGAGCGGGCCGAGACCCGGATGGTGCGGGTGTACAGCTGCTACGGTGCGGACGGCACCCTGCTGGGCAAGGGCACGGCGGCAGAGCTGAAGGACAAGGGATTGTTTGGCAGCGAGGGCACAGTGCACGAGTGCTACCGCAAGCGGGGCGGCGTGTACAAGCCCGGCGGCGTTACGCGGATGGAGATGGAGCTGTGCCAGAAACGGATCCGGCACCCAATGAAGCTGCCGGATCAGCCAGCAAAGGTGAAGCGCAAGCCCATTGGCGGCGTGATCGACCCCAGCGCCCTGGCCTACGATGTGCATGACCTGATGATCTACAACGAGAAGGCCCGGAAAATTGGAAAGCCGGAACTGACCTACGGATACTGGGCGGAAAAAGGAAAGCCCGCCACGCCTTAAACACCTTGATCTATTATGAAGAGCAACGGATACGATGGACTGACACGTCCACCGTATCCGTTACGTTTCATAATACCTTTATAAAGAAAGAGGGGGAAGGGCCCTCTTTGGGGAGCTAGTATACCCGTTATTTCTGTGACGGTGGGGTCACGGGAAAGAGACTATCAGCAGAAAGTGAAAGCCAGCAGGAGGGCACCGGGATGCGGAATACCTACACCAGAGAGAAGAGAACCCTGTGTGGGGAGAGTTACATGGAGGTAGACCTGTATGCCATTACCCCGGAGGAACACCAGGCCAAGCGCAGGAAGAAGTGCAGGCCCAGCAGTGAACGGCAGAAGCGGCGGAATGCCCAGCACGCCCATCGGCGGAGGGTGCAGAAATCAAACGCCAATTTCACGGTGTTGGGGTTCTACCTAACCCTGACCTATGCGGAAGAATACCTGCCGGAAAGCATGGAACAAGCCGAAAAAGACCTGCGGAACTACATACGCCGACTAAAAACGGCAATTTTAGCTGCCTTTGGCCCGGGCTTTGCCCTGCGATACATGGGGTTGACCGGCTGCGGACGAAAAAGCGAACGCTACCACCATCACCTGCTGATCGAGTGCCCAGGGCTGACCATGCGACAGAATGCAGACTTTCGGCAGCTGCTCGAGGACAAATGGTCCGCACGCCAACCGGACGGCAGCTATGAGCTTTTGGGTACAGCTAACGCTGATCGGCTGAACCTGCAGAACCGGCTGGATGACCTGATCACCTACTTCGAGAAGCACGGGCAGTTGCGCTGGTACGAGAGCAGAAGCCTGATCCAGCCGGTGGAGCTGGTACCCAATGACACCAGATGGAGCCGGAAGCAGCTACGCAAAGGCTGCACGGACTGCAAGGACAGTGCATATTGGTGGGAGCAGAAATACCCGGGCTGGAAATTCGTGCGCTGCGTGGTACCGGAACCGGAGAGCCCCGGATGCGAGAAAGAGGGCTGGGATGCGGATGACCTGCGGTGCTATGTGGTGATGGTGAAGCAGAAGGTGGGACATGCCTTTGCGAAAGTTCGGGCCCCGCTTGCGGGGTCCATACGCAGTCGGAGCGAGTGAAGCCGGATGCTTGTGCCCGCGCAGCGGGCGTTCCCCGCAGGGGAAACTATCCGGCTGAGTGAGTGCAGACGGACGTGGAAGCTGTACGATGGAAACGCACTGCGCGGAGGCAGGGGACAGAGCCTTGCGAAACCTCGCACCTGACAGATAAAACACCGGTATTTTGCGCGTTATACCCATGCGAAAAGAGGGTGGAGCGGTGACAAAAGAGCAGAAGAAAGCGACCCGGCAGGCTCTGCGCCGATATGGCGAGGGGTCTGTTTGTGCTGCCTGGGCGCAGGTGATCGGGGCGGTGCTGGCCTGGTACGACCGCAATGACCCGGTATGCGCCCAGCTGCTGCGGCTGCGCTACCTGCAAGGTCTGCCCGAGGAAAAGGTGATCGCCCGGCTGTATGTGGGGCGGACGACCTACTACACAAAAGAGCTGGAAGCCCTGAGCACCGTGGCAGTGTGTGCAGCAGATGCAGGGCTGCTGCCCGGCGGGCAAATGTCCGGGGTATTTTGAGTGGGCGAGACGTGGTAGGCTATTTGCAAAGGGGCGCATGGATTTGAAAATCAAACCTCTCAGTCAGCGCTTTGGGCGCTGACAGCTCCCCTAGTAGGGGAGCCAAGGGTAGGAATGCGCCAATGGGGGGTGACAGCATGGCGAAAAAGCGGGCGTACTGCAAGAACACGGTGGCCGGAAAGCAGCGGGGAAAGAAATACCCGGCGGCGTTCCGGGCCGAGGTGGTGATGGCCATGCTGGGCTCCAACTCCATCTGCGCTGTGGCGAAGAAGTACGGCGTGCCGGAGAGCACCATCCGGAGCTGGATGAGCGAGGAGGCAGGCCGCAGTGATGCCTTTGCAAAGGCCCGGCAGGAAGCCGCGCGGGAGATCGCCATCCGGGCAAGCCTGGGCGTGCGGGCACAGGTGACCTTTTTGCAGGGTCGGGCCGCTGAGAGCCAGCGGGCGGCGCAGATCACGGAGAGGCTGCACCGGCGTTTGGACGAGGACACCCGGGCCCGGGACTTTGCCGTGGGCACCCTGCTGAAGGATGATCCGGAGGAGCTGGCGGATGCCACCGAGACCGGCCTTGTGGTGTATGGAAGGGCCGGAACCCGGAACTTGCGGCTCTACGAGGACGAGCGGAACCTGTTAAATGCCGAGCTGGAACGGTACGAGGGCCGGGTGATGAGCGACAAGAACGCGGCCGGTGTGGCCAAGGTGCTGATGGAAGTGGCAGAAAAGGCTGCTGCCATGGCCCCGGCGGAGAACACCGACAGCGAGAGCGGCCCGCCGATGGTGGAGATCGCGGCAGCCGGCGACGCGGACGGCCAGCAGGAGGTGGAAGTGGATGGCGGCACAAAGGATGCGTGACGGCAGACCGGTGATCTGGTCGCCGCAGCCCGCCCAGGCGCGGTTCATGCAGCGCACCGAGAACGAAGTGCTGTATGGCGGGGCCGCAGGAGGCGGCAAGAGCGACGCGCTGGTGATCGAGGCCCTGCGGCAGGTGGAGATCCCACACTACCGGGGGCTCATCATCCGAAAGACGTTTCCCCAGCTGCGGGAACTCATTGACAAGACCATGCGGTATTACAAGCCAGTATTCCCAAAAGCCCGGTACAACAGCAGCACACACTGCTGGACCTTCCCCAGCGGGGCAAAGATCTATTTTGGCAGCCTGAACCACGCCCAGGACAAGTACAACTATCAGGGCCAGGCATACGACTTTATCGGCTTTGACGAGCTGACCCATTTCACTTGGGAAGAGTACAGCTACCTGCTGAGCCGAAACCGACCCAACGGCCCCGATACCCGGGTCTACACCCGGGCCACGGCCAACCCCGGCGGCATCGGCCACGGATGGGTGAAGGCAAGGTTCGTCAGCCCGGCCCCGCCCGGCACCCGGATGGTACAGATGGTAAAGGCCAGGGCTCCGGACGGACGGGAGATCGTGCAGCGGCGGACCCGCATCTTTATCCCCAGCACCGTGTTTGACAACGCGGCCCTGTTGGAAAATGACCCGGGATACCTGGGCACACTGGCTGCGCTGCCGGAAGCGGAGAAGAAAGCCCTGCTCTACGGCGACTGGGACAGCTTTACCGGGCAGGTGTTCACCGAGTGGAAGAACGACCCGGCCCACTACGACGACCAGCGGTGGACACATGTGATCCGCCCGTTCCGCATCCCGGGACACTGGAAGATCTGGCGGGGGTACGATTTCGGCTACTCGAAGCCCTTTTCCGTGGGGTGGTATGCGGCGGACGAAGAGGGCAGGCTTTACCGCATCCGGGAGCTGTACGGCTGCACCGGGACCCCCAACGAGGGCATCAAGGCTGACCCTGTGAAGCAGGCGAGGATGATCCGGGAAGCAGAAGAGAACGACCCCATGCTCCGGGGCCGCACCATTCTGGGCGTGGCCGACCCGGCCATCTTCAACGAGAGCCAGGGCGAGAGCATTGCTGCCATGCAGGAAAAGAGCCCGAACTTTCTGCACTGGGCTCCCGGCGACCACACCCGGCTGGCGGGCAAGATGCAGTTCCACTACCGGCTGGCGTTCCAGGCGGACGGGCGGCCCATGCTGCAGGTGTTCAACACCTGCAAGCACTTTATCCGCACCATCCCGAACCTGGTATACAGCGAGAGCAACGTGGAGGACATTGACACCGACCAAGAGGATCACATCTACGACGAGTGCCGATATGTGCTGATGGAGAATCCCCTCAGCCCGCCCCGGACAGAGCCGGTGCAGCCCATGTCGGATGACCCGCTGGAGCTGGGGAAGAAAGCGAGGTTTTTTAGAGTATGACCGACGTGATCGGCACAGAGCAGGTGGCGAAGGCCACGGCGCTGTTACAGAGATACAAGACCGGCAAGGCGGCGCTGGACAAGCGGATCGTGGATAACGAGCTGTGGTTCCGGATGCAGCACTGGGCCAACTACAAAAACGAGATGATGGAGGGAAAGCCCAAGCCTTCCAGCGGGTGGCTGTTCAACAGCATTGCCAACAAGCACGCGGATGCCATGGACAACTACCCGGAACCCAACGTGCTGCCCCGGGCAGCGGACGACGAGCAGACCGCCAAGGTGCTTTCCAAGATCCTGCCGGTGCTGCTGGAACAGGCAGAATACGAGCAGGTGTACAGCGACACCTGGTGGCGCAAGCTCAAGCAGGGCACCGGCGTGAAGGGCATCTTCTGGGACCCGGGATTACGGAACGGCGTGGGAGACATCTCCATCAAGAGCATGGATCTGCTGATGATGTACTGGGAGCCCGGCGTGATGGACATCCAGGACAGCCCCAACCTGTTCAGCCTGGCGGTGGCCGACAACGAACAGCTGAAGGCCCAGTACCCCCAGCTGGAAGGCCACACCGGCAGCACGCTGGAAGTGGCAAAGTACATCCACGACCAGAGCATTGACACCTCGGACAAGAGCGTGGTGGTGGACTGGTACTACAAAAAGGCCCGGGAGGACGGCCCGCCTCTGCTGCACTACTGCAAGTTCTGCAACGGTGTGGTGCTCTACGCCAGCGAGAACGACCCGGCCCTTGCTGACCGGGGATTCTACGACCACGGCAAGTACCCCTTTGTGTTCGACACCCTGTTTGTGGAAGAGGACAGCCCGGCGGGCTTTGGGTACATCGACGTGATGAAGGACACCCAGACTGCCATCGACGAGATGGGCGCAGCCATGGACGAGAACGTGAAGCTTTCGGCCAAGGCGCGGTACATCATCCAGGACGGGGCGGGCATCAACGAGCAGGAGCTGGCCGATTTTGGCAAGGACATCGTCCACGCGGCGGGGCGGGTGACGGACGAGACCCTGCGGCCCTTACAGACAGCGGGGCTGGCGGGCAACCTGATCACCTACCGGGACGCGAGAGTGGCGGAGCTGAAGGAGATCAGCGGTAACCGGGATGTTTCCCAGGGCGGCACCACCAGCGGCCTGACTGCGGCTTCTGCCATTGCGGCGCTGCAGGAGGCTGGCTCGAAGCTCTCCCGGGATATGCTGAAAAGCGCTTACCGGGCCTTTGCAAAGGAGTGCTATTTCATCATCGACCTGATGCGGCAGTTCTACGACGAGAGCCGGGTCTACCGCATTACCGGCGACAGCGGCCAGCCGGAGTATGTGCAGTTCTCCGGGGCAATGCTGCAGCCCCAGCCGGTTGACATGATCGGCGGGGTGGAGCTGGGCAGCCACGAGCCGGTGTTCGACATCACGGTATCGGCTGCCAAGAAGAGCACCTTCAGCCGCCTTTCCCAGAACGAGACGGCAAAGGAGTGCTACCAGATGGGGCTGTTTGCCCCGGCCAACGCTGACGCGGCGCTGGCGGTGCTAGACATGATGGACTTTGAGGGCATCGAAAAGGTGCGGGAACGGGTGCAGCAGAACGGCACCCTGTACACCCAGCTGCAGCAGGCCATGGAACAGCTGCAGAAGCTGAGCGCCATCATTGACCAGCAGAACGGCACAAACATGAGCGCCATGGCCGGGGCCGCTGCACAGGCGGCAGGAACCACGGGAGGCAGAAGCGGCGGACAGACCACCGCAAAGACGGCGACCAACGGCCTGGGGGCTGTGGTGGGAGGCGGAGGCAACAGCCTGGCCACCAAGGCGGCACAGCGGGCCATGAATGTGAATAATCCGAATAAGTGACCCTCTTAGCGCGCAATGCACCTGCGGTGCAGTTGCTTGCAGCTCCCCCGAAGGGCAACGGCGACGACCGCCGCCAGTGGTGGATTGAGGGAGGAGCTGTTGGGGCCGCGGCCAGCAAGACACAAGCACAATACTTTGTGCGAAGTGGATGCTGGGAGCCGCAACCCGAGAGCCCTGTTTAGAGGAAATTTTGGAAGGAGCGATAGAATGATCCAGATCACTTACAACGAGATGGGAGACATGATGTTCCTGCGGGCCGAGGGGCACGCGGAGTTTGCACCCAAGGGGCAGGACATTGTATGTGCTGCCGTGAGCGCGCTGATGCAGACGCTGGCCTACAGTCTGGACAGCGGGACCGTGACCTGTGCCGATGACAGGAACCTGATGGTGGTACAGGCAAAGCAGGGCACTGACAGCCTGGCAAAATTTGAACTGGTGATGGACGGTCTGATCCTGCTGGCGGATGCCTACCCGGAGCATGTGCAGTACATCAACCTGCACGCAGACAAGGCAGATGCCATTGATCTGCAGCTCTTTGCAGACGGGGGCACAGGTGCCAACGGGGACGGAACCTCTCAGTCGCCTGGTGGCGACAGCTCCCCTAATAGGGGAGCCAAGACGACGGCAACGAACGGGGAAGGCAATGCCATTGAGCTGCCCGCCCTGCGGCCGGCAGAAGAGCGGCTGGCCCGTCGGAGCGGGGTGCTGAAGCGGAGCAGCCGGGAAGAGGGCTCACCCTCTCAGTCGGCGCAGAGCGCCGCCAGCTCCCCCGAGGGGGGAGCCCTTGGCAGTGAGGAAAAGTCTGAGCTGGACGAGGAAGCGGCAGAGAACCAGAACGAAGCCGAGGGCAAGGACGGCGAGGAGAAGGGCGAAGGCAAGACCAAGAGCCCGGAGGAGCGGCGGAAAGCCTTTGGTGAGCTGCTGCGCGGAGAATATGCCGACCTGACCGAGGAGCTGATGCAGAACGCCGTGACCGAAGCGACCCGGCGGCTGGAAGCAAGCCCGGCCATGAAGGGTCTGATGCAGGCGCTGCAGGAAAAGTACGGCACGGATGCCAACGACTTGGTGGCCCTGACCGAGGCTGTGCGGAACGGCGCGGTGAAAGACGATGCCTACTACGAGAAGCTGGCCATGGAGAAGGGCGTTTCCACCAGGACGGCCCGGGAGCTGGACAAGCTGGAAAGCCAGAACAAGCAGCTGACCGAACAGCAGCAGCTGATCCGGCAGATGGAACGCCAGCGGGAACAGCAGGCCCGCATTGCAGAGCTGCAGGCCGGATGGGACCGGGAAGCGGAGCAGCTGAAAGCCCAGTATCCCGACTTCAACATGGCTGAGGTGCTGGCGAACCCGGAGGTGGAGAAGATGATGCGGTCGGGCGTTTCTATGACAAACGCCTACCGCAGCGCCTACTTTGATCACATCCTGAAACAGCAGCAGGCCGCCACGGCCCGGCAGGTGGAGCAGGGCGTGGTGAACCGGATGCAGCAGCGCAACGCCCGGCCCGGCGAGAATGGCACCCGCCCCGGCGGCGCGGTGCAGACCAAGATCGACGTATCCCACATGAGCCGCAAGGAAATGGAAGAGATGGAGAAGCGGGTCATGCGGGGTGAAGTTATTACACTGTAAACCTCTCACCGGCACTGTCCGCCTACGGCGGCGCAGATGCCGGAGCTCCCCTACTAGGGGAGCCGTGAGTAGAGGAAAATAAATTTTAGGAGGAAGCTATGAACAACAGAACCAAGAACCTGAAGCTGGATCTGCAGATGTTTGCAACGGCCAGCACCCAGAACCAGAATACCACCGGCGCATCCGGCATGAGTGCCGAGATGAAAACCTTTTACGAGAAGCGCCTGATCGACCAGGCAGAGCCTGCCCTGGTGCATGACCAGTTCGGCGACCCGTATCCCATTCCGGCCAACGGCGGCAAGAACATTGAGTTCCGCAAGTATGACAGCCTGCCCAAGGCCACCACTCCGCTGACCGAGGGTGTGACCCCGGACGGACAGACCATGAACGTTTCCACCGTTACCGCTGAAGTCAGGCAGTACGGCGGATGGGTACCCATTACCGACACGCTGCAGCTGACCTCCATTGACAACAACATCCTGCAGGCAACCAAGATCATTGCCAGCCAGGCGGGCCGCACCCTGGACACCATCGTGCGTGATGTGCTGGCGGGCGGCACCAATGTGATCTATGCGCCCAAGATCGGCGAAGGCGGCGCGGAGACCGCTGTGACCAGCCGCGCCACCCTGGACGCGACCTGCCAGCTGACCAGCGACCTGATCGCCCGTGCGGCCACCCAGCTGAAGGCCATGAACGCTGACCCCATCGGCACCAGCTTTGTGGGCATCATCCACCCTTATGTAGCCTATGACCTGCGCCGCGACCCGGACTGGATCGATGTGCACAAGTACGCCCAGCCGGACGAGATCTACAACGGCGAGATCGGCACGCTGCACGGTGTGCGCTTTGTGGAGACCAGCGAGGCAAAGATCTGGAAGGGCACCGGCTGCCCGACGGGTCTGGCTGTGTTCAGCACCCTGATCCTGGGTGCCCACGCCTACGGTTCCACCGAGATCGAGGGTGGCGGCCTGGAGCACATCGTGAAGCAGCTGGGCTATGGTGATGACCCCCTGAACCAGCGCGCATCTGTGGGCTGGAAGGCACACAAGACCGCTGAGCGCCTGGTGGAGCAGTACATGGTGCGCATTGAGAGCTGCAGCGCACGGTACAGCGCAACGGCTGAGGCAAACTAACCATGAGCCGCCGAACGGATTTGGAACTAAACCTCTCAGTCAGCGCTTTGGGCGCTGACAGCTCCCCTAGTAGGGGAGCCAAGTGTAGGAGTTCGGCGGAGGATAGAGTGATAGAAAGGAGCCGATAAAATGGCAGAAGCAAAGAAAAAGACTGAGACGATCCGGCTGTTTTCGGACGGCGGGAAATACAAGGGCGACCTGTTCGTGAGCGTGAACGGTGTGAACTACCAGCTGCAGCGCGGCAAGAACATTGAGGTGCCCCCGGAGGTGGCGGAGGTCATCCGCCACAGCCAGGAACAGGACGACCAGACCGCTGCCCGCATGGAAGAGCTGGCGAATAAGGCGTAATTTTAACCCTCTCAGTGCGCAGTCCGGCATGGCCGGAGCTGCTTAGATGTATCCCCCCGGCCCGGCGGCACACGCTGTGCCGGGGGTTATTTGTTTGGAGGTCTTTTATGACAGTAGGAAAGGCAATTGCAACGACGACGACCGCCGCCGGTGGCGGAAACAGGGAGGAGTTGTTGGGGCCGCGGCCAGCAGGACACGAGCACAAAGCTTTGTGCGAAGTGGACGCTGGGAGCCGCAACCCGGGTTGCAGATGTGAAAGGATGGGATAAGCGTGACAGTAGGAAAAGCAATCGAAACCGCCGACAAGCTGCGGCCCAACAACGGGTTTGACCGCGAGCTGAAGATCTTATGGCTGCGGCAGGCGGATGCGGGGTTGAGAAAGAGCGTGGTGGACAAGAGCGACACCACCGATTTTGATGCCGTGGGTGCGGACATCTTATACGACCGGGAGCAGGAACTTTTGCGGCAGGACGCGGAGCTGCTGCTGCCGGAGCCCTACGACAGCTACTATGCCCACTATCTGGCGGCCCAGATGGACGCGGCCCTGGGCGAGACCGACCGCTATGCCAACGAGATGCAGCTGGCCAACGAGAACCAGCAGGAGTTTGCAGCCTGGTGCAGGCACACCTACCTGCCCAGGATGGCCACGAAGTGGAGGTACTGAGATGGCACTGCCGAGTTTATACAGCATCTCGACGGGGAAGAGCATCCAGACGGCCTTTGGCGGCCTGAACGAAAGCTATGCCTGCGCCGAGGCAGAATTTACCGAGATGAAGAACTTTTCCAGCCGGGGATACCCCGCACTGCAGACCCGGACACCCCGGCGCACCATGCGGGCCATGGGCCGCTGCAACGGGATATACCACCTGAACGGCCTGCTGCTGTGCGAGGGCACCACCCTGCGCTACACCGAGGACAGCGAGGACGACGTGGCCACCGCGGCTGCGGGCGGGGAGATCGTGCTGGAAAATGCCGTGACGGACAGCGAGAAAATTATGATCGGCATGGGTACGAAGATCCTGATCTGGCCGGATGCCAAGAGCTTTGACACGGCCACCGGAAAGCTGAAAGCCCTGAGTGCTGCATGGAGCCAGACCGGCACGGTGACCATTGCCCCCTGCGACGCGGGCGGCAAGACCTACACCGTGAGCAGCGTGGGCACCACGGAACCTTCCGGCCCGGCGGACGGGACGCTGTTTCTGAAACAAAACTCCTCTTCCAGCAAGTGGGCCTATGTGAACGTGCTGGAACAGTACGATGCCAAGAGCGGCAAGTGGGCGGAGATCCTTTTGAACAGCGTGAAGATGACCCTGCCCGGGCTGGCCGCTGCGGGCTTCAAGAAGGGGGATACCATCACGGTGGAGCAGGTGCCCGGGCTGGTGGAAGAATATCTGGCCGAGGGTGTGAACGGCGAGGTGACCATTGAGCAGATGGACGGGGACAGCATTGTGCTGACCGGCAGCCCAAAGACCGAGAGCACCCGCTATTACGGCAGCTTTACCGTGACGGCAGGCGGTACCACCTGGAAAAGCATGAACGGCAGCGAGAGCGCCACAGCGGGCGGCACCACCATTACCGCACGGCGGCGGGTGCCCCGGCTGGAATATGTGACCGAGAACGCAAACCGGGTATGGGGCTGCAACAGCGAGGAGAACGTGATCTACAGCTGCAAGCTGGGCGACCCCACCAACTGGTACAGCTACCGGGGCATTGCTTCGGACAGCTACGCCGTGAACGTGGGCAGTGACGGCCCCTTTACCGGTGCAGCCACCTGTATGGGCTATGTGCTGTTCTTCAAGGAGAACTGCCTGCACAAGCTCTACGGCAGCCGCCCGGCAGACTATCAGTTGGTGAGCGTGCAGTGCCGGGGCGTGGCCAAGCAGGCCAGCAAGAGCATGTGCGTGCTGGCGGAAGTGTTGTACTACCTTTCCCCTGACGGCGTGATGGCCTGGGACGGCAGCCTGCCGGTGAAGATCAGCGGCGGACTGGACAACACCTGGCTGATGAACGTGCGCGGGGCGGTGGGCGGTGTGCTGGACACCCGGTATTACCTGCATCTGCGGGTGCCGGGCCGGAACGAGACCCGGCTGCTGGTCTACGACACCGAACGGCGGCTCTGGCACGAGGAGGACACGGCGGCAGAAGAGAATGCTTCCGGCTGGGCGATGTGCTCCACGGGGCGGCAGCTCTACCAGTGGGACGGAGTGAACCTGTGGGCCACCGAACCGGAACGGGAGGCCGACCGGGACACCGACACGGCAAAGGCGAATCTGGAACAGAAGGTGGGCTTTGAGGCTGTGAGCGGCGACATTGGGTTGAACATCCCGGCGGACAAGTACATCAACCGGGTGTTTCTGCGAGTGGATGCTCTGACGTACAGCGTTGTGGAGCTGCAGGCCAGCTATGAGGGCGGGGCCTGGGAGACGCTGGGCCAGGCAGCTGTTCTGAACAAATACACCCGGGTCAACCTGCCCTTTGTGCCGGAGCGGCACGACACCATGCGGCTGCGGATCAAGGGCACCGGGCAGATCGCGGTGCGGAGCATTGCGTTCAGCATGGCAGAGAGCCGGGGCAACCGGGTGGCCGGAGGGGAACCGAAACGATAGCCCTGCTTAGAGGAAGGAGATTTTATATGGCAGATATTACGAGGCTTGGCGAGATCGCCATGCCGAAACTGAGTGACAACATGGCCCCGGAGGACAGGAGAAGCATCAACAACTACCTGATGCAGCTGCGGGACCAGATGATGTACATGATGCAGAACCTGGACGAGACGAACTTCAGCGACACCATGCGGGACAAGCTGGTGGCCATGGGGCTGAAGGTGGAGTAACCCTCTCAGCGCGCAATGCACCTGCGGTGCAGTTGCTTGCAGCTCCCCCGAAGGTGGAGCTCTGCTTAGAGGAATGCGAAGACGAAAGGAGACAGTGAGAAGATGGCAAGAGGAAAATGGTGGGAGTACCTGATTCCGGGCCACAATGTGGGGCTGATGGTAGGTGATGTGTATGACAGCATTACCGGCAACAGCGAAAAGAATGCGGGCACCGGCGTGTTTGGAACCAGAAAGAACGATTCCAACAGCTACCAGTACGCCCAGAGCAATGACCGGGTGACCACGGCAAAGAACAATCTGGATTACATCAAAGGACAGAAGCCCGGGGAGTATCAGAGCGAGTACGGCAGCCAGATCAGCGGCACGCAGAGCCAGCTGGACAAGATGAACCGGGACGGCTTTTCTTACGACTACACCAAGGACGCAGCTTACCAGCAGTACAAGAACCAGTACACCCGGGGTGCGGAGCTGGCCAGCGAGAACGCTGCCGCCAATGCTTCGGCCCGCAGCGGTGGCTACGGCAACAGCTGGGGCACTTCCAGCGGGCAGACGGCCTACCAGAGCACCATGAACGGGCTTTCGGACGTGGCAGACAGCTTATACAACCAGGCCTACAACGAATATGCCACCAGGAAGAGTGATCTGAGCAGTCGGCTGAGCTCTTTGCAGCAGCAGGAAAAGCTGGCGCAGGATGCTTACAACACCCGCCTGAACAATTACTATGGCCAGCTGAACAGTGCCCAGACCGAATATGCCAACGCGGTGGGGGCCAACCAGAAGAAGGATGCGAACAACACCAACTTCTGGGGGAACGTTTTGCAGGTCGGCGCACAGCTCGCCGGGCCGCTTATCGTGAAGATGATGACGGGTGGCTTGCTCTGAAGACCGGTGTGAGGCCGGACAGATTGGAAACGAAACCTCTCAGTCTGCGCAATGCACGGACTTTACAACACCCGGCGGGAAAGAACCTCTCAGTCACGCTTCGCGTGACAGCTCCCCTAGTAGGGGAGCCCTTGGCATGTCGGTGGGGTTTGCGCTGGACGAGTGAAGTTTTGTTTTGCGGGAAAATGGCGGGCCCTGCGACAGAGGGCAGAAAGAAGGGAACTTTATGTTATTTGATACCCTACGGAGAAAGAACCAGGCGGAACAGGAAGAGCGGGAATGGAACGCAAACCGCCCGGCGGACTATGTGAGCCGGAACAAGGATGCAATGGACAGTCTGACCGGGCAGATCGGCAGCGGGTTCGACTGGGACACCGGCAGCAAAGCCTACCAGCAGTACCGCGCCCAGGCCCAGGCCAATGCTGCCGCCAGCGCGGAGAACGCCCAGGCTAACGCGGCGATGCTGGCGGGCGGGTATGGCAGCAGCTACGCCGACAGCGTGGCAAAGCAGGGCCAGCAGCAGGCGATGAGCGGCATTGACAATGCGGTACCAGGCCTGAGAGGCCAGGCACTGAGCGAATACCAGAACCAGCAGAACGACCTGCTGAGTGCCCTTTCCGGCATGGCCAACACCGAGGCTCTGGATCGCAGTGCCTACGGCAGCAACTTTGCCAGCCACACGGCGTGGCAGAATTTCCTTGCCAACCAGAGCGAACAGGCCCGGAACGAGAACGACAATTACTGGAACAACCTCTGGAACACGGTAAAGAACATCGGCTCGGCGGCCCTGACGGCCTACGATGGGTACAAGGGGTACACCCAGCAGCAGTGGGAAAATGACTTTGCCCGGGAACAGTGGGAGTACAACAAGAACCGCACCGACCAGAGCGATGCCCTGAACGCCTACCAGCAGGCGTTCAACCTGTACACCCAGGGCGCTGGGGATGCGGCCAGCGACGTGCTGAACCGGTATGGCCTGAACGCAAATGCTTTTGCCAACTATACCGGCGCACCGGTGACCCGGGACGATCAGGCAGGTGTTCTGAGCACCGCGGCTTCTCTGGTGGCAAGCGGAAATCAGGAAGCAGCGGCCAACCTGCTGAAGATGTACGGCATGGACACCAATGCGGCGGGCGACTACAACACCCTGACCCAGAGAGCACTCTCGGTGGCGCTGGCAAAGAGAGCAGCGACCGGTTCCGGCGGGTCGAGAGGCTATTACCGCCAGAGCAGCGAGTGGTCGAAAAGCGAACTGCGCAACCTGATGAAAGACCGCGAAAGTGTTGCTGCAAAGGGTGGGGATACGACGTGGTATGACGGTATCCTTGCAGATGCTGGTTATCCGGTGCCGGAGACGAAGAACACAGAAAGCACGGGTAAGAGTACGGCGCAGAGCAGTGACACCGGCACACTTCTGGCCCAGAGGTATGCAAAGCGTGGCTACAGCGCCTGGGCAATTACAAACATTATGAGCCAGAACGGATACAGTGACAAAGAAATCTCGGACGCATTGGAAAAGGCAGGTGTGGAATAATGGCATGGACAGCGGAGAAAGTTCGGGCTTTGCGGGAAAGCAACCCCTCTGAAACGGCAAAAAAGGATGAGGAAAGCGGCAAGTGGACGGCAGAACGGGTTCGGGCACTGCGTACCAGCTCCCCTGGTAGGGGAGCCAAGGGGGTGGCTGCGGCTGAGGGCACCGACCTGTATTCCACGGCGCTGGAGGATTACCGGACAAGGAACAACCTGGGCTTTGCGGATGCCATGGACAGCCGGAGCGACGAGCTGAACCGGCAGAAGGCGACAGTGAGCCCGGCGGGGAATACTCTGGGAACGTGGTACGGACAGCAGGCCCAGAAGCTGAAGAACAGCTATGCGGAGTACAGCCAGCCGGACGACTTTGACCAGGCCAACCAGTGGTTTGACCAGCCTCGGAATCAGGAGCTTGTGAACAAGCTGCTGGAAAAAAAGAGCAATTATACCAGCTATGCCGAGACCGGCACCAGCAGAAACGGGGCCAGCGCCGGGGATGGTAGCATCGACCCCTTCCGCACCACGGGAATCAAGGGGAAGGTGGGCAACACCTACAGCACGGCGGACCTGAAAAAGCTGGGGTACACGGACACGGAGATCCGGCAGGCCAGGGAGTATCTGGACACCATGGAAGAAATCCCGGAGTGGAAGCAGCTGGCCCGGCGGACGGCAAACACCGTGGGCGGCGTTGCGGACACCGTGGCCGCTGCCCCGCTGATGGGTGCGGAGTACCTGGTGCAGGCCGGAAAGAACATCCGGCAGAGCAGCGAGAACCGGAAAGCACTGGAAGCAGAGCTTGCCCGGAACCCCCGCGAGAAGAACCTGTATGACCAGCTGATGGAAACTGACATGGACTACCAGCCCAAGTACAGCACCGGCGACCTGTTGCAGCAGGGATTTACCCGGCAGGAGATCGAGGACATGCGCAGCCGCATTGCCGGAACGGAAGCAAAGGGTGGCATCGACACGGAGAAGAGCGTGGGCTACCAGCTGTACAACCGGGGCCAGCAGCTGACGGGCGCGGCCCAGAGCGGCCTGACCGATGTGCAGCGGACCGTGCAGGGCGTGGCGACCAGCGCGGCAGAGAACCTTGCAGTGGCTGCCATCAACCCGGCGGCGGTGCTGCCGGTGCTGAGTGCCCAGGGCGCTGCGGATGCCATGGGCAAGAGCGCGGCCAAGGGCGAAAGCGCAGGCAAGGCGCTGGCGGGCGGTGTGGCCAAGTTTGGCGCAGGATGGGCCATCAACAGCGTGGGTGCGGCTGATCTGGCAAGAACCATGGGCGCGGACTACGCCAGAAATTCCGTGGCGGGAGCTGTGGCAGACAAGATCCGGGCGCTGGCTGGGGATTCGGCCTTTGCGGCGGCACATCCGGCAGTTGCCAACGCCATTTCCGGCGGCATTGACAACGCCGTGCAGGCCTTTGTGGAGACCTACGCCGACAAGGCCATTGATGCGGCCCTGGGAGACAGCGAAGCTGCCCAGACCATGTTTACCACGGACACGCTGGTTCAGGCACTGGAAGCAGGCCTGACCGGCGGCGCGTCCGGTGCACTGGGCGGCGCTGTGGGCACAGGACTTTCCAAGATGAACGCGGGAGATTCCAGCCTGCGGGGCAACGTGGAGCGGTATGCCGCTCAGGACGAATACGAGCAGGCGCTGAAGGAACACCAGCGCCGGGAGGAGCTGGCGCGGGAACCGGAACCCCTCAGTCAGCGCGTGAGCGCTGACAGCCCCCCTAATAGTGGGGCCCTTGGCATGTCGGTGGAGTCTGATGGGACTGAAAAAGGCTCTGCTGACCTGAAAGCGGCGGGCCCTGCGGCTGAGGGCAGCGGCATTGTGAACGAGACGCAGGTGAACGATGACCCTGCGGTACACACGGCAGAAACAGCCACGAACCGACAGGCGATGGTTGAGAACGCTGGGGAAAGTGTGGAAAGCTCCACGGAAACAGCGGCGGACGGCGCAGAACCCCTCAGTCAGCGCATAAGCGCTGACAGCCGCAACCCGCTAGCCCTTGGCAGTGCGGAAAACACTGGTCTGACTGCGCAGAATGGAGCTGACCGGCAGGCTGTGATGCAGTCGGGCCCTGTGGAAGAAAGCACCATTGACGGGATGGACAGCAGCAACAGCCCGATGCGGGAGACCTACGGCATGGAAGCACCGAGGACGGAAGGCCAGAAGCAGGCCCGGACGGAGCAGGTGCTGCGGAGCTGGAAGGTGGGCGAAAAGGCGGCGCAGGAGATCAGCCGGAAACAGCCGGAAGGCGTGGACAGTGACCGCTATGCGGCGGCAGCATCCACCCTGTACCGGCTGGGCCAGATGGAGGACGTGAAGACCTTTGACCAGGCGCTGGAGCTGGCGGGCACCGGCAGCGGCATGGCGGCCAACGTGAACTATGTGCTGGGCAACCTCAAGGGCAGGAACGCGCTGGAGATCGCCTACACCTACGGCAGGGATGCGGCAGATACCCGGTGGGCCAAGAGCCAGCTGGGCGGCACTCTGACGGAACAGAGCCTGACGGGCAGGGGTGAGACAATCTACAAGGGAACCCTGCGCAATGCGAATGACGCTGGCAGCCAGGTGATCGAGCTGAATGCGGCGGCAACCGACACCACGGCGGTGATGAAGAATGTGTTGATGAATAATCAGAACGTGAAGGCTTATGTGGAAACAAAAACGGCCCGGATCTTCTTTGGAGACAGTACACAGGATACGTTCGGCACGGTGCTGCACGAGGACTACCACTGGTACAACGCACTGGATAGCGAGGGAGCAAAGACTTTGCAGGACCATGCCCTGCTGTATCTGGCCAGGAGCAGCGGCTTTGAGACCGTGGACGAGATGATCCGGGAGAAGATGACCGACTATGCCCAGCAGAATCTGACCTATGAGGAAGCTGCCGAGGAGCTGGTGGGCGATGCCTGGCGGGGCATCTTCTCCAATGAATCCGATTTCAAGCGCTGGGTAGAGTTCCAGCGCGGGCAGGCCGAGAAGAACAGCGGCAGGGCCGGAACCATCCGCACCGTGATGAACCGGGTGAAGGAGATGCTGGGCGGAATCATCAGCCGGGCAAAGGAAGTGCTGACCCTTGACCCAGACAACAGGGCGGCCCTGAAGGCCCAGCGTCTGGCCGAGAACGAGCGCAGAATTTTGCAGGACGAATACTTTGCCCACGCTGAAAAAGCGATGGACAACCTGCGCAGTGCAAAAGAAAACGCCGCTGCCCTCAAGACAGAGAGCGCGGCGGAAGGACGCAATATTCGTTTTTCGATCCAGAAGGATGCCGACGGAGAGAGCTACATCAAAATTGATGAAGATATCCTGAACGGTGTACCCCGTGAAGAATGGAAAACTGTGGTGAAACAGGCAATCAAAGAACGGTATCCGAATGGCTTTGAGCGGAACGGCTGGACAATTTTGAACCATAAAGATGGAAGAAGTGAGTTTGTCCGTTCTAAATCTACAATGGCGCTTCAGAGAACGAACGAAGAAACGTATGCAGATAAAATGCGGATGGCTGCAAATCTGGATGAAATTATTAAAACCGCAGATGAAGTCTACAGAGAACCTGCAAACCACAAGAATGCGGAAGCATTCAACCGTGGAAAAATCAAAATTGTGGTTGGGCAGAATGCCTATGAAGCTGATGTTCTGACTGCCTTCAAAGCAAATGACCGGGAGATTTTCTATGATATTGTAGATATAAAATCTACAAATAATAAAACCTCCATGCGTACCCACGTAGAATCCAAAGATTCAAGGAGTAGTCTGCAAGGAGGTTTTACGGAACCCTCCGGCAAAGCCCACATGGAATCCGAAGATTCGGGGAGCAGAGGGTCGGAGGGTTCTATTTATCAGGAAAGCGCTGACACGGTACTCAAAACCGAGGAGGGCGGTGAACGCCCGAGCTTTCCTGCTAAAAACAGTATAGCACAAGAAAATTCCGAAAGCAAGGGAAACAGCGAACCTGTGAAGAAATCGGTGCGGTTCCAGCTGAGTGACGGCTCTGCTGGAAACGTGGATGAATTGGCGGCACTTCAAAAAGAAAGTCGGGAACTGGAACACCAGCAAAACGCCCTGAAAACAGAGCGAACAAACTGGCTGAACAGCGCCGAGGTAAAGGAGATTGAAGCGAAGAGAAAATCTCTGGGTTTGTTCTCTGCCGAGGCAAAGGAGTTTAAGGCCAGTGAAGAATACCAGGCGTACCTTGCAAAGCGGAAGGACTTTAACCAGCGTGGTGCAGAGCTTGAAAACCGAATCGGTGAAGTGAATAATGCACTGCGGGAAGCCCATGCCAAGCTGGAAACCCAGAGAAATGAACAGAAGCAGAAACAGCAGGCTGTCTATGATGCCAAAGCAAAGGAAGCAGGCGGTGCGGCGAAGTATCGCCGTCAGCTGGCCGTGGAGCAGTTTGGCACGACGAGTGAATTTGAACGGGCCGGATACATCCTGCCGGATGGGCAGATGCTGGATTTTGCCCGGAATGATAAGACCCGTGACACCGACCACCGGGAAATTATGAGTGTGTTCGGCCCGGCGGAAGTATCGGAAGGGACGGACGCACTGAACAAGTTCCTGGCAGACGGTAATGTGCGGGTGATGGCGGAAGCTCCGGGTGTTGACCTGGCCGCAGACAAAGCCCCGACCGCTGCACAGCTGGAACAGATCCGTGAGATGGCGGGAAGCCTGGGCAGTGAACAGAGAAAGTTCACGCTGGATATTTCCACCACCGACGGCAGGGTTGCAGCCAGCAAGGAGTACAGCGGCCGCATTGATGCTGACCGTGTTGTGCGGGAGATCAGGGACTATTACAAGACCGGTGAGCTGCCCGCAGAGAGCAGCCTGGCACGATTCCGGTACCAGCTGGCGGCCAAAGCCGAACAGGCGGAACGGGACGCGCGGAAGAACACCCAGCGGCAGGCAAGCCGGGCCATTGCGGACAACAGCGCGGCGATGGAAACGCTGGCCCAGATGATGGGTGTGACCCACGGTGTGCGGATCAGCCAGGATTCCATTGACGGGCTGGCGGTGCGGTGGACAAAGGCCAACGGCAGCAGGGCCGACCGGACAAAGATTGCCGGAGAGACCCGGGCGCTGGTGGAGTACATGACGGCGGACGGGGCCAGCATGAGCAAGGCCAGCGCGCTGTCTGAGACCATTGCAGATGAGATACTGAGCGGGGCCACCTACCGGAACACCGAGCTGTGGGACGAGTACCCGGAATACCACGACCTGAGCTACACGGTGAACAAGGACGGCCCGGCCAAGGCGGAGCTGGTGAAACGGTACGGGACGTGGAGTGAAGCGGTGGCCGAGGCCCGGAAGCACGGCGTGAAGCTGCGGCAGGCAGAGGGTGTGCGGGACGGCAACCCGGCGGAAGTGTATGAAGCCATCGTCAACGACACCCGGGCCATGGGCGGCACCAAGGAAGGGGCAGCGGCATTGTTCCGGGGCGCGGCCCAGGCGGCAGGCGTGGACGGCGCGGCCAGCATGGAGAGCACCGAGTGGCTGGATGTGCTGATGAACGTGCACGATGCCATCAAGCCCAGGATGATGAGCCGCTTTGCAGATGCTGCCGAGTACGAGGATGCCAAAGTGGAGCTGGCCGACCGGATGCTGGGTGATATCCTGAACGTGCCGGAGATGACCGATGCACAGGCCATCTTTGACGGGTTCCAGCGCTGGCAGCGTCAGGCTGTGGCTGCTGCCGTGGGCGAGGAGAACGCGGAGCAGGCGCTGAAGGACCTGCGGAAGGTGCAGAAGGAGCAGAACCGGGAGTTCAACCGGAGGATGTATGAGAACAGCCGGAATCAGGCTGTGAACCGCTATGCGGAAGAAAACCCGGGAGCGGGACAGCGTGAACTGAAAAACGTAGGAGACATGAACGAGTTCCTGACCTTCAACAGGGAGGAGTATGAGTGGAGGTTAAGAGCGGAGCGCCAGCGGCTGAAGATGGAACGGCAGCAGATGCTGGATGAGATCACGTTGGAATTTGCAAAAAGAGAAAACGAGTTGAACATAGAAAATGACCTTCTGGCACATGAATACGCAAAAGAAAGGGCCAGAGCGGACTATGCGGAACGTCAGCTGATGGTTCAGGATCAGGAAATTGCGGACTGGGAGGAGGAAAACCGGAAAAAGGCAGCCCAGTGGGAAAAACTGCAAAAAGAAAGAGACAGAAAGGCAGAAGAGCTCTGGAATGATTTTGCAGACAAGGTACAGGAAGGGGCAATGAGCGAGATAGCAAAAGCGGCCAAGGCCAACGAGTTGTCAGAAAGACGTGCAAAGCTGGCCCGGGAGGGCCGGCAGAAGGACGAGCTGAAACGGGCCATCCGGAACAATGCCACCCAGCTGAACCAGATGGTGCTGCGGCCTGCAAAGGACAAATATGTGCAGCCCCGGCTGATCCTGCGGGCGCTGGAAGTGGCAAAGCTGGCGGACATGACATTTCTGAACCAGAATGCCGTGAACCGGCTGGATGCGCTGGCAAACAGTATCCGGGCCGAGTACGGGGATGCAGACCACCCGGTGGTGACGGAGATGAGCAATGACTGGGAGAAGAGCGGCATTGCCAACCTGATCGATGCCCTGAAGGATGACCTGAGTGCCAGCAAGGAGGCACAGCTGGACCGGCTGCGTGGGCAGTTGGCCGAGGCCGAAGCGCTGGAAGACAGCCAGAAGACCCGGAAACTGAGAAGCCGTCTGGAAGCCCGGATCAAAGACGTTGAAAACAAGCCATATCTGCCCATGACGGTGGACCAGATGCGGATGCTGAAAGCCATTACGACCAGCACACTGCATGTGATCCGGACGGCAAACAAGACCCTGAGCCTGCAGCAGGCCGAGGCGGTGGACAAGATCGCCGGAGAAGCGGCGGTGGAAGTGAACCGGAGCAAGGGCAATGACGGAAAATTCCGGCGGATGCTGACGAGGTACAATCTGGATATGCTGGGCGGCACCCGGGTGTTTCGGATGCTGGGCGGCTACGCAAAGAACAGCCAGATGGAGAAGCTGGGCACCATGCTGAATGACGGCCAGCGGGAACAGACCCGGATCACTGTGGAGGGAACGAAGCTCTTTGACAATGTGACGGGCAAGGCGAACCTGAGACAGATGGAAAAATTCGCCGGTCCGGGCGCGGAGCTGGTGGACATTGGCCTGAAGGACAGCAAGGGTCGGGCTGCACCGTTGACCCACGCCCAGCTGTGCAGCCTGTACATGCACCTGCAGAACGCCGACAGCCGGGAGCACCTGCTGAACGGTGGCCTGACGATCCCGGATGCGGAGGAGTACAACAGGGGCGACATTGAGAAGGCTTACCAGAAGGGCCAGACCGTGAAGATCGGAATGCTGACGGATAGCACGGGAAACCCCATGGCCGACACCGTGATCCAGGCCGTGGAGAAGGCCATGACCGACTACGACCGGGCCTGGTGCGAGGACATGAAGAATTTCTTCGGCAGCTACACCACGAACCTGATCAACGAGACAAGCATGAAGCTGCTGGGCTACCAGCGGGCCACCGTGAGAAACTATTACCCCATTGCGGTGGACAAGACGGCGCTGGCAACCCAGATCGAGGGCGTGAAACTGGATGCCACCATTGAGGGCCGGGGCTTCCTGAAGAACCGTGTCAAGAGCCAGATGCCCATCCTGCTGGAGGAGTGCAGCAGCGTGGTACAGCGGAGTTTGCGGGACACGGCAGCCTACGCCGGACTGGCGGCACCCATCCGGGATGTGCAGAAGGTGCTGAACAGTGGCATTGAGACCGAGGACGGCATCAAGATGCTGAAAAATGGTATCCTGAAAGAGCAGTGGGGCCAGAGCGCGACGAACTACATCGATGACCTGTTGACCGACCTGCAGACCACGCAAAGAAAGCGCTCGACCACAATGACCAAAGTGCTGGACAGGTTGCGCGGCAACTATGCGGGCGCGATCCTGACGCTGAACCCGGGCGTGGCCATTGCCCAGGCAGCATCTCTGCCCACGGCAGGCGCGGTACTGGGTGCGGATACCATGGCGGCGGTGGTTCCCTTTGTAAAGAACTTCTCACCCAAGCAGCGGGCAGCGCTGGAAGCAGAGATCACTGAACACGGGGATGTGCTGCTGCGATACCGACTGCGGGGCAGCCAGCGGGGTGAGCTTGCCAGCATTGGCGTGAGCCAGGGCGCGGCAGAAAAGGCCATGGACAAGCTGCCCAAGTGGGTGACCGGCTGGATCAACAGCATGGACGAGATCACGGTGGCGGCACTGTGGGAAGGCTCCAAGCGGTATGTGGAGCACCATACCAATGAGTTTGCAGAGGGTGCAGCCACGAAAGGCAGCGAAGCCTACTGGGAAGCCGTGAACAAGATGTATCAGCGGGTCATTGAGGAGACCCAGCCCAACTACACCACCATGCAGCGTGCGGGAATCCAGCGCAACCCGGATCAGATGACCAAGACCCTGACCATGTTCACGACCCAGCGTTTCCAGAACTACGGCATTCTGGCCGATGCGGTGATGGACTACAACGCCCAGAAAGCACGGGACAAGGCTGCACACAGCAGCGAGACAGCAGAAGAAGTGAAGCGGGCCGGAAAGAACCTGAACCGGGCCATTGTGAGCCAGATCACCCAGACTGCTGTGTTTGCGCTGATGAAGATCGGTGCGGACTTCCTGCTGCACCGGTGGGACAGAGAGCAGGACGAGAACGGAGATGTGACCGCGGCCAGCGTGAGAAAGCGATTCCTGAATCTGTACACGGAAAGCTTTGCGGGCAACTTCCTGTATGGCAGCGAGCTGTACAGCGCTGTGGGAAATGCAGTGAACGGTACGGATTACGATGTGGTGAGTGCAACCAACATCAGCGCTGTGAATGATCTTTTTGCAGCAGTAACGAAGTTTTCCAGCCTTGTCCGGCAGGACACCGGTGACATGACGGAGGAACAGCTGGAAGCGTATCACCAGAAACTGCGAAAGACAGGCGTGAACCTGATGCAGTACGGGTTTGAAATTGCGGGTGTGCCTATGGGGAACGCCCGGAAAATGCTGGATGCCTTTGATGCCTATGTGGAAGATGCACGAGACATTGCAAGCGGAAGCGGCTTTTCGTTCAGCTCGACCCCGACGAGCGCCACCGGGCAGTATGATCGGCTGTACAACGCCATTGCCGAGGGGGACACGGACAACGCCAGCGGTGCTATGGCGAAGCTGGAAGCCATGGGCAAGGACGAAAAGACCATTGCCAGCCAGCTGAAGAACCGGCTGAAGAAATACAGCCCGGAAGTAGAGCAGGCGGCCAGGGCCCGGAACGAGGGCAAAGACAGCCGGCGCCAGGAGCTGACAAAGCAGCTTGTGCGGGAAATGTACGAGACCCTGGGCATCCGGGAGGGTGTGAAAGCTGACGCGGAAAAGCGGACATGGGTGATCGACCTTGTGACGGGAGCAATCAACCAGAAGGCCGACAGTCTGCTGGCCGGGGACAAGGACCGGACGGTCTACTCCGACCTGACGGACGCACTGGAAACCGGAAAGCGGAAGGACGTACAGGACGAGATCGACCGGCTGCGGACGGCGGGCAAAGCGGACAGCCAGATCAAGAGCAAGATCACCGATGCGGTGAAAGAGGAGTATCTGGCGGGCAACGACCACGACCGGGAACAGCTGGAACAGATGCTGCTGAAGCTGGAAAAGGCCGACGGCAGCCAGATGTACGAGGAGAAGAACTTTGCCCAGTGGGTGAAGGACGCGGCAAAGAAGGAGGAACAGGTAAAGAACAGCGAGGATGAGTGGGCAGGGGTGAGGTGAACCCTCTCAGTGCGCAATGCACCTGCGGTGCAGTTGCTTGCAGCTCTCCCAAGGGGGGAGCTCTGCTTAGAAGAAAAGGGAGACCGTTCGGGGTGAACGGCCTCCCTTTTGTATGTCCGGGGTAGTTGCACCCGGCGGGGCGTGATAGGATAGGGGCAGGAAGGGAGTGAAACTGTGAGCCAACTGGATATCAAGATCAGAAAGCTGCAGGACAATGGGTCTACGTTCCGGGCGAACATTGAGACGCTGTATCTGGGCGGTGTGCGGAGCGCCAAGGTGGACCGGCTGCACTTTGAAGTGCCGGAGGAGTGGAAGGCGTGCACCATCTCGCTGCATGTGAAGCGGCTGAGCGGCACCCTGCCGGACCCGCAGATCCTGGACGAGAACAACAGCGCACTGGTAGACCGGCGGTGGACACTGGAAAAAGAGGGCACCTGGATGCTGCTGGCTATCAACGACAGCGGCTACATTGCCATGACCAAGCCCGGCAAGTACACCTGCTATGACACCATCGACACCGACACGACCACCGAGAACATTACGCCGAGCATCTATGAACAGTTCGTGGCCGAGGTGACAAAGTACGCCAAGCAGGCGCTGGAGAGCATGAACGCGGCCAAGACCAGTGAGACCAACGCAAAAACATCCGAAACCAACGCCAAAGCCAGCGCGGACAAGGCGAAGGCAAGTGCTGACAGCATGGATGCGAGTGTGGCCACCTGCACCACAAAGGCCGGGGAGGCCGAAGCAAGTGCGGCAGGAGCCAAGACCAGCGAGACCAACGCAAAAACATCGGAGACCAATGCCAAGGCCAGTGAGAATGCGGCAAAGACGAGTGAGACAAACGCCAAAGCCAGCGAGGACGCAGCAGCCCTGAGTGAGATCCACGCCGCTGCCAGCGAGAAGAACGCCAAGACCAGTGAGACCGCCGCCAAGCGGGCCCTGCAGGACACGGAGACGGAGCACACCACCGCCTTGCAGAACATCGCACAGGCCCGCACCGCGGCCCTGAACGACGTGGCGGCCTCCACCAAGACGGCCACCGCTGCGGCAAACACTGCCACCCAGCAGGCCACCGACGCTGCGGGGAGCGCTTCCACCGCCGCCACCAAGGCCGGGGAGGCATCCACCAGTGCGGGAGCGGCAGCTACAAGCCGTCAGGCAGCAGAAAAGGCTCAGAAAGCCGCAGAGGATGCCGCAGCGCTTGCCGGAACACGGGCCGGCACGGACAAGACCCTGTCCGTGCCCGATGCACCGGCGGATGCAAAGACTGTGGGCGACAAGTTCAAGAGCATCAAGACGGACTGGAATTCCGTGACGGATAAGCCGAGTACGTTTCCACCGAGTGCGCATAACCACTCGAAATTGGAGTTCGAGAACAAGAATGAAGTGAATTTTGTTGGCATCCCAGAAAACAACACAGTCTACTTGGGATATCGAGACAACACCATTGATGAGTATCGGTTTAATGACGGTCGAGGAAGCGGCTCTTTTGCAAATGTCAGGGCCAACAAATTCATTGGTTCGCTGGATGGTAATGCAACCACCGCCACAAAAGCAACCGGCGTAACCGACTATAAGGACGCATCCAGAACAATCCAAGTCGGCTATGCGGGCGACGGCCTTAACACGTCGAATCTGACGCACATTGCAGGCTATACGGACAACGGTACGAAAATCAAGGATGTCAACAAGTCGGTTATGCAGAGTTGGCTGGGTGTGACCACCATTACATCCCAAACCAGTGACCCCGGTTCGGGAAGCAGCCTTGCAACCGGCTCTATCCTACTGGTGTACGCATAAGGAGGAGAGAACATGGCGATTTATACCGGAATCGGCGGAAGTGCCAAATCGGTCTCCAAGATCTACATCGGCGTGGGCGGTACCGCAAGGCAGGTGCACAAGGGCTATATCGGCGTGGACGGCGTAGCCAAGAAGTTCTATGACGGCGGCAATCCCATCAGCTCTTTTGCATTGGGGACAGAATTTGGCATTGCTGACCCGAGCGGCAACAATACTTACTGGTATAAGCTGGTGCACAAGGGCGTTCCGGGCGGCGGGTTGTACGACAGCACGGCCAACGGCGCATGGCTCTGGCGAACAAACATTGCGGCATCCACTTCCATCAGTGGCAGTTACATCTACGGCTACGAAGGATGGGCACTGGACAACTGGTGTGTCAACTACCCGGGCGGAAATATCACCTCCAGTGTGGCAAACCGCCTGATGACCGTGCATTTGCCCTACGTGAAACAGGCGGATTACAGTTCGGACAAGGTTTCCTCCGGCTCGAACGGCCTTTCGAGGAAGTGCTTTCTGCTTTCCGCGGTCGAGATGGGCGTTTACACCTGGCAGGGCATAGATGGTCTGATGGCACAAGAAGGTGCAAAGCTGGACTACTTCGACTATACGACTGCTGCCACCGACAAGCGAAAAGCAGACAATGAATACTGGACACGCTCCAAGCGAAGCTACAACGGCAACTATATGTACATGTTCTATAAGGATGGTAGTTTTAGCAGTGCAGGCGGCCACAGAGAGGACTCGCACGGTCTGCGCCCCTGCATCGTGCTGCCGCTGAATACGCTGGTGACAACGATTAAGTTATTCGGGGAGATTAACTATATTTTCTGAGCACCCGGAAAGGAGAGTTCAAAATGGAAGAAGCAACGATCCGCCCCGGGTACACGGTACCGACCGAGACCGACGGCACCCCGGCAGATTACAGCGCGATCGAGGCTGCGGTGAACGCACACAACCAAAATGCACAGCCCGGGGAAGCTTACTGGGGCATCCGGCTATGCGGGGCGGAGTACGAGGTGTACGAATACGGAGAAGTGCCCCAGCCGCCGACCGCCGAAGAGCTGGCTGCACAGGAAAAGGCCCATAGGGAAGCCCAGCAGCGGCAGGAGGTACTGGACAAGCTGCCGGAGACGCTGGAAGCCCTGAAAAACGAAAACGAAATGCTGAAGCAGTGCTTGCTGGAAATGAGCGAGACTGTCTATGCGTAAAATCACACAAAAAATCGAAAGGATGGTACTTATGATGGCTATGTTATGGGCACAGGAGATTATGTCTGCTGAGACCGTGGAGGAGGCAAAGGCTCTGTATGAGCGCTGCCCCAGGCTGCTGAAGGCGAAGGTGAAGGATATCCTTGTCAAGAGCGGCTTTGAGGAAATCACGCAGTAAGGAGGACGCTATGGCTGAAATTATGGATGTCTCCCGCTGGCAGGGGAGCATCGACTGGGACGCGGTGAAGCACAGCGGCAAAATCGACGGCGTGATGCTGCGGGTGCTGGGCAGCAAGGGCGGCAAGCCCTACGTTGACCAGGCCTTCGAGCGCAACTATGCCGCGTGCACGGCGCGGGGCATCCCGGTGGGCGGCTATTACTACACCTGTGCGGTCACGCAGCGGCAGACGGAGGAGGAGCTGGCCGCCCTCAAAACAGCTCTCCGGGGCAAAACGTTCCAGCTGCCCCTTGCCATCGATGTGGAGGACCCCCGCCTGCGCTCCCTGGCCCCCGCAAAGCTTTCGGCCCTGGTGGCCGAAGCCGCTGCCCAACTCGAAGCGTGGGGGCTGTATGCAATGGTGTACACCTACACCAATTTCGCGGATACCGCCCTCGACATGGCAGCACTCGCTGCTTACGATCTGTGGATCGCGGACTACCGCGGCAAGCGCCCCGCCCGCCGCCACGGCATGTGGCAGTACACCAGCAGCGGCAGGGTGCTCGGTATCTCCGGCCCCGTAGACCTGAGCCATGCTTACAAGGACTATGCTGCCATCATCCAGAGGGCCGGGCTGACGAAAGTGAGAGGAGCATAAGTGATGAGCAAGAAGCTTTTTATCAGCCAGCCTATGAACGGCCTATCGGACGAGCAGGTGCTGCAGGAGCGTGCCGCAGTGATCGGGAAGGCAAAGGCCGTGTTTGGTGACGATGCGGTTCCTCTGGAAACGTTCTTTGAGGACTTTGGCCCCGATGCGAAGCCGCTGGATTATCTGGCACGCAGCATCGAGTTTCTGGCTAAGGCTGACGTGGCGGTTTTCGCCCCGGGCTGGGAGTACGCACGCGGCTGTCGCATTGAGCGGCAGTGCGCCGAGGAATACGGTATTCCGGTAATGGAGGTGTGAGACCGATGGAGACGATTCTGGCCGCTGTGATCACCGGCGGCGTGACGCTGATCGGTGTGCTGATTGCCAACGGCAAGACGCAGGCCGTGACCGAGACCAAGCTGGAGGAGCTGACCCGGGAGGTGCGGCTGCACAACAACTTCGCCCAGCGGGTGCCGGTGATCGAGGAGCAGCTGAAAGTGGCAAACCACCGCATTGCCGATCTGGAAGAACACGAATACGAAAGAGAAAGGAACTGACCTATGACCAAAAAGAAAATCCCCGCCGCGACCATCGCCCGCACCGTAGTGCTGGCTCTGGCCCTCGTCAACCAGCTGCTGAGTGCAGCAGGCAAGCCGGTGCTGCCCATCGACAGCGCCAGCGTGGAGCAGTGGGTGACCGCTGGCCTGACCACCGCTGCCGCCATCTGGGCCTGGTGGGAGAACAACAGCTTTACTCCCGAGGCCATCCACGCAGATGAGCTGCTGGATCAGATGCAGGGAAAAATCAAGTAAGAGTACATAGCAGCAGCCCCGGGGAGCCTGATGGTTCCTCGGGGCTGAGTTTGTGTTTTCGACTTCTTTCGACAAAAGGCGTAGCATGATGGGCGAAAGGATGTGTTAGAATGACTGATACACAATTTGACCACTTGCTACGCCCTCTGGGTATCATTCGCACAAAGAATGATTATTATACTCTCCGGCAGTGTATGACGCTGATTTGCACCAGGCCTGACCGGTTGCGAGCCTTGCAGAAGGAAGTTTATCTGCCTGTGGCGGAAGCTTCTGGTCATGCTTGGAGGGCTGTGGAGAGCGCTGTTCGCAGGACGGCAAAGCTGGCATGGAAAACTGACCTGGAAAAAGTGCAGGTGTTGGCGGGATACCCGCTGGATCATCGGCCAACGGCGGGACAGTTTTTGGAGATGCTGTATAATGCAGCGGATACTATGTACGAGAAAAAGTAAGATTTGAAAGAAGTATGTAGAAAGAATTGGGGGTGGCGTAAAGGGAAAAATTGTTCGAGTGAGAATGCGTCAGGTGGACCATAAATCCAACGATTTCACGTTAGAAATCGTTGGATTTTTTTGTTTATAGGCTGGCCTCATTTGGTTTTGACCACAATTTTGACCACAATGCCAAAGATTTTATCTGGTCTAATTAGTGCCGTTCCGTCCAATTTTCAGGCCGAAAATGCCTCGCTGAACAACTGGATCGCACTCTGCCGAATGGATTCCTGAACATGGAGATAATGCTCAGTCATCTCGGTGTCGGCATGGCCTACGATGCTCTGGATGGTCTGGATGTCCACGCCCAACGCCTGCATCTGCGACACATAGGTGTGGCGGCAGCTGTGGGGCGTGAGCAAGCGGACATCGCCTGCTTCTTCCAGAGATTTGCGAAATACATCCCGGAAATGGGTGGGATTGCAGGGCAAGCCGGTCTTGGGGCTTTCCCAGATGAACTGGTCGGTAGTATCTCGCAGCTTGATGGCACACGGGCGGACATTCAGCGGCACCGGAATATCCCGGATGCTGTCTTTGGATTTCGGACTGCCGATGCTGACCGTACCTTTAACGACCTTTACTGCCTGCCGGATGTGAATGACAGAGCCATCTTCTTCAATAAACTGCGGCTCCAAAGCCAGAAGTTCCTGCATTCTCATTCCAGTGCCGAGCAAAAGCCGGATGCTCAAGCCCATGCGGTCATCGGGGAGAACCTTCATTAAGTGGGCGACTTCCGCTGTGGTAAAGGCTTCCTTGCGCTTTGCGGTGCCGGATGCCCGCATTTTTTCAGCAAGCCGGACCGGGTTGCGGCGCACAAGGTCATTGGCTTCTGCCTTTTGAAAGATCTGGTAGAGCATCCCTCGTGCCTTGCTGATGTAAGAATCCGAGCGGCCATCGCGCCGCATCACTTTCAGGAAATTTTCAATGTCGATGGGGCGTATGACGGTCAAGGGGCGATGATAAAATCCCTCTTTGAGCATTTTCAGGCAGTATTTGTAGCTTTCCTGTGTCGTGGGAGCGATATTATCCCTGTGACCCTCGAACCATGTCTCGGCCCAATCCTCAAAGTACAGGATCGTGTCCAGCTGGATACCGCTAATAAGCGCATCCTGATACTCTTTCAGTTTGAGCTTGACCTCCTTCTGAGTCTTGCCATAGAAGGTCTTGAAGCGCGGCGAACCATCTTTCTGGTAGCCGTCCATCATACGTAATTCCCAGCGACCATCGCTGCGGTGGCGAAGCGTACCCTCGCCGTGTGAACGTTTGCTTGGCATATTGCCTCCTTCCTGATGTCAAGTCGTTTCGGGAATAGTATAGAAAAAGAAACCTCTTGAATCAAGGATGTCAGATCAGCCATTTACGCTGTCCGTGATCCACTGAAGAAAACGGTCTTTGGGTACGACCATCCGCTTACCGATGTGGAGCGTGGGAAAACCGTCCGAACGGAGCAGGATGTAAGCGTTGGCGCGGGAGATGCCCAGCGCAGCAGCGACATGATCGGCTGTCAGGGTGATGGGAAGCTGCTCATACGAAGTGAACTGAGAGCGCATAGAATACCTCTTTTCTCTATATGTTGTGTTAAATGAATTCAGAAACACTATATATTGCGCTTTTATATGTAACAAGGGGCATCTGCGGTTTGCGGATGCCCCTTGTGTATATGGGAGACTAACTATTAAAAGTCAAGCCCCAAAATGAAAAAATCCGTCTGCCGACCGCTGCCCCTGACAAACAGCATTCAAATGCCATAATCAATGCAGCGAGGGCGACGG
>ERZ1694966.175-NODE-175-length-50504-cov-19.665365_pt1 | contig 50504 bp, 48 predicted proteins | sample MGYA00581611_ERZ1694966 | MGnify/ENA primary metagenome ERZ1694966 (study PRJEB42213, sample SAMN07424282) | human gut metagenome | biome: ENVO:00009003; feature: ENVO:2100002; material: ENVO:00002003 | host: Homo sapiens | place: USA | collected 2014 ...
TATACACCGCTGGTGGAGCGTTTGCACGGTCAGGTCATTAAGCTGTCGCCCACCGGCAAGGGCTACGACGGTTCGCCCTGCTACATCAATCCGATGGACTTGAATCTGGATTACAGCGACGATGATAACCCGCTGAGCCTGAAATCCGACTTCATTCTGTCGCTGTGTGAGTTGATCGTCGGCGGCAAGGACGGGCTTGCCCCTGTGGAAAAGACCATCATCGACCGCTGCGTGCGCATCGTCTACCGGGACTACCTCAATGACCCGAAACCGGAGAATATGCCGCTGCTGGAGGACTTGTATAACGCCCTCCGTGCGCAGGATGAAAAGGAAGCGCAGTACATCGCCACCGCCCTTGAAATCTACGTCACCGGCTCTCTGAATGTGTTCAACCATCACACGAACGTGGATGTGAACAGCCGCATCGTCTGCTATGACATCAAGGAGCTGGGCAAGCAGCTCAAGAAAATCGGGATGCTGGTGGTGCAGGATCAGGTCTGGAACCGTGTGACCATCAACCGCGCCGCCCATAAAACGACCCGCTACTATCTTGACGAGTTTCATCTTCTTTTGAAGGAGGAACAGACGGCTTCGTACAGTGTCGAAATCTGGAAACGCTATCGCAAATGGGGCGGCATCCCCACCGGGATCACGCAAAATGTCAAAGACCTGTTATCCAGCCGCGAGGTTGAGAACATTTTTGAGAACAGCGATTTCATCTATATGCTCAATCAGGCCGCTGGCGACCGGCAGATTCTCGCAAAGCAGCTCAACATTTCGCCGCATCAGCTTTCTTATGTGACCCACTCCGGCGAGGGCGAGGGGCTGCTGTTCTACGGCAACACGATCCTGCCCTTCATTGACCACTTCCCGAAGGACACCGAGCTGTACCGCGTCATGACCACCAAACCGCAAGAGGTGGCGTCGGCATGAAAAGAGAACCGCGTTTGCAGTTTTCCGACGCCGATCTTGCCGAGCCGAAGCTGGAAAAGCCCATCAAGCGGGTGAAAAAAGCGGAGGCCAGGGCGGATAAGGCGCAGGCGAAAATCCCCAAGAAAACCGTGGTCAAAAAGGAACGCGGCTTTGATCCTGCCACCGGCAAGGTCAAAACGCAGCTCCGTTTTGAGGAAGTGGATAAGAAAAAGCCGCCCTCAAAGCTGACCCATGCCGTGCAGGATGCCCCCGCCAACTTTGTTCTCTCTCAGGTTCACCGGGAGGTGCGGCAGAGCGAGGATGATAATGTGGGCGTGGAGGCTGCGCACAAGGTAGAGCAAGCCGTGGAGAGCGGCGGGCGGCTGGTACAGTCTGCCCACCGCGCCCATCAGCTCAAGCCTTATCGTGCTGCCATCCGTGCAGAGAAAAAGCTGGAGCGAGCCAACATTGACGCGCTCCAGAAGAAAGCAGAGATCGACAGCCCCACCAGCAATCCCGTTTCCAAGTGGCAGCAGAAGCAGGCAATTAAGAAGCAGTATGCCGCTGCCAAGCACAATCAGGCGGCGCAGACTACGGCAAAGGCGGCAGAGAATACCGCCAAGGCCGCGAAAAAAGCCGCTGAAAAGGCTGAGAAAGCGGGCAAATATGTGTGGGAACACCGGCGCGGCTTTGCCATTGCCGCCGCGATTCTGCTGATGCTGGCGTTTCTACTCAACGGCCTGTCCTCCTGCTCGGTGATAATGGATGGCGTCGGCTCCGGGATCGCGGCCAGTACCTATCCGTCGCAGGACGCCGATATGCTGGGCGCGGAGGCGCAGTATTGCGCGATGGAGGCAGAGCTTCAGTGCTACCTCGACACCTATGAAAGCACCCATGACTACGATGAGTACCACTTTGATCTGGACACCATCGAGCATGACCCCTATGTACTCATTTCCATGATTACAGCGCTGCATCAAGGGGAATGGATGCTGGATGAGGTGCAGGGTACGCTCCAGATGCTCTTTGACCGCCAGTACATTCTGACCGAGGATGTGGTGGTGGAAACCCGCTACCGCACAGAAACCGACACATGGACGGACGCGGACGGCAACACCCATACGGACACCTATCAGGTGCCGTATGACTACTACATCTGCACGGTCACGCTGGAAAACTTCAACCTCTCCCATGTTCCCGTTTACATTATGAGCGAAGAACAGCTCGGAATGTACGCCACCTATATGGCGACCCTCGGCAACCGTCCCGACCTGTTCCCCGGTTCAGGCTACATCGGCAAGTATGTGGCGGGCAGCTATACCGACTACGACATTCCTCCGGAGGCGCTGGACGATGAGGTATTCGCCGCCATCATCAAGGAAGCGGAAAAGTATCTCGGCTACCCCTACGTTTGGGGCGGCAGCAGCCCCTCCACCTCGTTTGACTGTTCGGGCTTCGTCAGTTGGGTCATCAATCATTCCGGTTGGGACGTGGGCAGGCTGGGAGCGCAGGGGCTTTGCAACATCTGTACCCCCGTATCCTCTGCCAACGTCAAACCGGGCGATCTGGTGTTTTTCACCGGAACCTATGATACCCCCGGTGTCAGCCATGTGGGTATCTACGTCGGCAACAATATGATGATCCACTGTGGCGACCCGATCTCTTATGCGAACTTAAATTCAAGCTATTGGCAGTCCCATTTCTACCGTTATGGGCGCTTGCCGTAAAGGAGAGTGAACGATATGAACCCGAAAATTATGAAGCTCCGTGGAGAGCTGGAGAAGAACAAAGGCAAAATCTCTGATCTGCAAGGCCGCAACCGCGAGCTGGAAAAGCAGATTCGTGAGCTGGAGGACACCGACATCATCGGCATGGTGCGCGAGAACGGCATGACGATGGAGCAGTTTGCCGAACTGTTCCGCCGTATGCTGGCCGCGCCTGCACCGGCCACTTCGGAAAAGGAGGCGTTGAACCATGACTAAGAACACACCGCGCATTTTTATCAGCCTGCTGCTGATGCTCCTGTGTATCGGGATTTTCCCCGTTTCCGCCTTTGCCAGCGGCGGCGATTACCCCGATGATGCGCTGCCTGCCGCCGAAAGCAGCGCCGCAGACGCACAGAAAGCGAAACAGATCGGCACGGTCACGACCAACGGCGGCAACTTGAATGTCCGCACCGGCGCGGGACTGGACAATACCGCGTTTACGCAGCTCCCCAACGGCACGGTGGTCGATGTGATCGGCAGGGACGGCGATTGGGTAAAAATCCTGCTGCCCGCCCGTGCGGGCTATGTGTACGGCAGCTATCTGACCGTCACCGACGCCGCCGACAGCACCGTGAGCATCGGCGGCATTACGCTTCCGTTTGATGAAAAAGAGCTGGCCGACCTCTGGCAGCTTCTTCTCGGCAGCATGACGGGCGGCAGCGACACGCTGACACCGGACGGCAATCTGACGCTGATTGACGATATTGGCTCCAGCACCAAGGCGGGAAAACAGTTCATTACGCTGGAAAGCAAGAACGGCAATGTGTTTTACATGATTATTGACCGCGACGATGAGGGTGAAGAAACCGTCCATTTCTTGAATCAGGTGGATGAAGCCGACCTGATGGCGCTGACCGGCGAGGAAGAAACGCCCGCCACTTGCTCCTGCACCACAAAATGCGTGGCCGGTACGGTCAATACATCCTGCCCCGTCTGTGCGGTCAACATGACCGAGTGCGTGGGCAAGGAGGCAAAGCCCGAAGTTCCCGCCGAGCCGACAGAACCCGCCGCCGAGGAACCGGAGAAAAAGAGCGGCGCGGGCGGCATCCTTGTCGTTCTGCTGATCGTCGCGCTGGGCGGCGGTGCCGCGTTCTACATCTTCAAGCAGAAAAAGACCAAGCCGCAGACCAAGGGCAGCGCCGATCTGGACGATTATGACTACGGTGAGGACGAGGACGAATACGAGTTTGAGCCGTATGAGGGCGAACCGGAACAGGATACTACGGAGGATACAGACGCATGAGATATTTCACCAATAACCCGCTGGAACGCCTGATGATGCAGAAGCCGAAAGCAGCGCGGGAGGACAGCCCTCCCGCCGCTGCCAAGGAGCATTTCTGCTACGGCTGCAAGCGCTTCGGACAGAGCTGCGTTCGCCCCTGCTACCGTGACGTAAAAAGAATGGAGGCCACACCATGCGCCTTGTGATCGCCGAAAAGCCCTCCGTGGCGCAGAGCATCGCCGCCGTGCTGGGGGCTAAATCACGGCATGACGGGTATCTGGAGGGCGGCGGGTATATCGTGTCGTGGTGTTTTGGGCATCTGGCAGAGCTGGCCGACGCCGCCGTTTACAATGTCGATAATGCAAAATGGACGCTGGCGGCGCTGCCCATCATCCCCGCCTCGTTTCGCTTCATCGTCCGTGCGGACAAGCAGAAGCAGTTTGACATTCTGCGGGAGCTGATGCGCCGGGAGGACGTGATTGAAGTGGTCAATGCCTGCGATGCTGGGCGCGAGGGTGAGCTGATCTTCCGCACGGTTTACTGCCTTGCGGGATGCGCCAAGCCTATCCTGCGGCTTTGGATTTCCTCAATGGAAGATGATGCTATCCGCAGCGGCTTCCAGCAGCTTAGAATCGGGCGCGACTATGACGGCCTGCATCAATCCGCCCTCTGCCGCGCCAAGGCTGATTGGCTGGTGGGCATCAACGCCACGCGGTATTTCTCCCTGACGTATGGCCGCACGTTGAACATTGGGCGCGTCATGTCTCCCACGCTGGCGCTGCTGGTACAGCGTGAGGCGGAGATCTCCGCATTTGCGGCAGAACCGTTCTACACCGTCCAGCTCGATTGCGGCTTTCCCGCCACGACAGGCCGAATGAAGGACAGGAAAGACGCCGACGCCATCGCCAACGCCTGCAAGGGCAAGGCAGTAACCGTCAAAAGCGTGGAGCGCAAGGAAAAGTCTGAGAAAGCGCCCGCGCTCTACGATTTGACCTCCCTCCAGCGCGACGCCAACCGCGTTCTCGGCTACACCTCTCAGCAGACCCTCGACTATCTCCAAGCGCTCTATGAAAAGAAGCTCTGTACCTACCCGCGCACCGACAGCCGCTATCTGACCGACGATATGGAGGGCAGCGTCCCCGGCCTTGTCGCCGCCGCTGCCGCTGTCTGCGGCATGGAGAAGCCTCCGACCATCTGCGCCAAGCAGGTATGCAGCAGTAAAAAAGTCACCGATCACCACGCCATTGTTCCCACCATCAGCGCGGAAAAGGTAGATATGGCCTCTCTGCCGCTGGGCGAACGCGAGGTGCTGAAGCTGGCGGCAAGGGGCTTGCTTCGTGCGGTGGATGAACCACATCGCTACGCAGAAACGGTCATTACGGTGGACTGTGCCGGTCAGAGCTTCACCGCCAAGGGCAAAACCGTCCTTGCTCCTGGCTGGAAGCGCTATGAGCAGGAGCAGGCAGAGGCAGCGCCCGCGCTGCCGGTGGTAACGGAGAATCAGACGCTTTCCGTATCTGCCGCATCGGTCAAGACCGGAAAAACCACGCCGCCAAAGCATTTCACCGAGGATACGCTGCTGGCCGCGATGGAAAACGCGGGCAAGGAGGATATGCCAGATGATGCCGAGCGCAAGGGCATTGGCACCCCGGCGACCCGTTCCGGTATCATTGAAAAGCTGGTGTCCTCCGGTTTTGTGGAGCGCAGGAAGTCCAAAAAGATCACAAATCTGCTGCCCACCTCCACCGGCACGGCGCTTATCACCGTTCTGCCTGAACAGCTCCAGTCTCCGCAGCTCACCGCTGAATGGGAGCACCGCCTGAAAGGGATCGAGCGCGGTGAAATCGCCCCGGACAGCTTCATGGATGGGATCGACGCCATGCTACATGAGCTGGTGCAGACCTACAAACCCATCCCCGGTGCGGAAGTCCTGTTCCCCTCCGGGCGTGAGGTGGTCGGCAAGTGTCCCCGCTGCGGGGCCGAGGTGACGGAATCGCAGAAGGGCTTTTTCTGTGAGAATCGTTCTTGCGCATTTGTCCTCTGGAAAAACAGCCGATTCTTCGCCGCCAAGAAAAAGGCGCTGACGAAATCTCTTGCCGCTGCGCTTTTGAAAAATGGCCGCGCCCCGCTGAAAGGCTGCTACTCCGAAAAGACAGGGAAAACCTATGATGCCAGCGTTCTTTTGGAGGACGATGGGCAACGCGCGGGCTATAAGCTGGTGTTCGACAATGGCTGATGCGCCGCGTATGGATCACAAGCAGCTCCGCCGCGCCAAGAAGCTCATTCGGAAGCTCTGCTGTAATTACGATCACGGCAACTGCCTTGCTCTGGATGATGGAGAGCCTTGCGCCTGCGTACAGGGTATTTCCTACTCGCTGCTGTGCAACTGGTTCCGAAACGCGGTGCTTCCCGCCGACCATGAGCTGCTGGCCGACGTGATGCGGGAAAGGCCGGGAAAGCGCTGCGCCGTCTGCGGTAAGCCGGTCTATTCTTCCTCCAATCGCGCCAAATATTGCCCCGCCTGCGCCAAGCAGGAGCGCCGAAAGCAGGACGCCAAACGAAAGCGTGAACAATACTGGAATCTCCGCAGATAGAGGCCGGGAAAGCCCCGTGCTGCAAGGCTTTTTTCATGCGGAATCACAAGGGGCTGAGACATTCTATCCGCAAGCGCAAAAACGGCCTCTATCTGCGGAGAATCGCCCCTGTGCAGGATGTGTTTTCTTCTGCGCAGGGGCGCTATTTTTTCTGAAAGGAGATCATCATGGCCGAAAAACAAACCAACAAAGACCGGATGCGGGAGATCGTTGACAGCATCGAAAACGGCATCAAGGAGCTGTTCGAGAGCGATAAGTACCGGAAGTACCTTGCCACCATGAGCCGCTTTCACCGCTACTCGGTCAATAATACCATGCTCATCTATATGCAGCGCCCCGACGCCACCCATGTGGCGGGCTTCAACAAGTGGCGCGATCAGTTCGGCAGGAACGTCCTGAAAGGCGAAAAAGGTATCCGCATCATCGCTCCTACTCCCTATAAGAAAAAGGTCGAGGAAATCAAGACCGACCCCGAAACCAACGCGCCGGTGCTGGATGCGGACGGCAAGGCCATCATTGAGGAAAAGGAAATCCGTATCCCTATGTTCAAGGTGGTGTCCGTCTTTGATGTGTCGCAGACTGCGGGAAAGCCCTTGCCCCAGCTTGCCGCCGATCTGAGCGGAAATGTGCAGCAGTATGAGGTTTTCATGGAGGCGCTGCGCCGCGCATCTCCCGTTCCGATAGAGATAAAGCCCGTTGCGCGGGATACGGACGGCTTTTTCAGCATTAAGGCGCAGAGCATCACCATCCGCGCCGGTATGAGTGAGGTGCAGACGGTATGCGCCGCCGTCCATGAGATTGCCCACGCCAAGCTCCACGACTACGAACACATGACGGAGCTTGCGGACGATGGTGAGACGATCCTTGTCCCCGGCGAAAAGAGCCGTAACACCGAGGAGGTCGAGGCCGAAAGCATCTCCTATGCGGTCTGCCAGTATTACGGCATTGAAACGGGCGAAAACAGCTTCGGCTATATCGCCACATGGTCAAAGGGCAAGGAGCTGAAAGAGCTTCGCGCCAGTCTGGAAACCATCAACAAGACGGCTTCCGAGCTGATTACGGACATTGACCGGCATTTTGCGGAGATTTGCAAGGAGCGCGGCATTTCTGTGGAGAAATCCGAGCAAGCGGAAAGCCAATTAAAAGAGAACAGCAATATGTCTGCGGCTGACTTGGCAAAAAGCATTTCAGAGCTGTATCTCGATGCGAATGGCCTTGCCTTTCTCAGCGAATTTGCAAGTCAGGAAGATTGCCTCCAGCATTTCTACGAAGATCTGTTGACAGGAGCAGATGAGATAAAAGGCTTCCTGTCCGAAACACTTGAGCAGAGCGATGAATACGCGCACAGAGCGAATGAGCTGCTGTTGGAAGTTGAGGCATTTCAGAAAAGTCACACTTCCTTAAAGGAACTCGACGCTAATGAGCGTTGGTATGCGGTTGATGGTGGGAGCAAGCATCTTCGCATAACAGAAGATGGTGCAAAATATGCCTATGAACTTTACGACAAGGACACTCTACACCTTCTGGAAAGCGGAACAGTACATGACGATGATGTAAACTTTCTTTTGGCGGCTGCGATTCGTATCTGCGAAACACATGGCTATGATAAGACCGTGCCGTTTGAAGTTTTGTCAAACAAGTTTGCAGGGATTTTGTACTCACTCGAATTGTCATCGGACGACAATCAGGTTGTTCACGAGGAGGCCGGTTCTCGTGCCGCAGGCACACTTCCAACTTCGCCAGAGCTGGAACAGGCCACCCCGATGCCCGACCCCACGCTGACGGTGGACGATATGCGCAGCTATGGGTATCTGGACGGCGATATGCTCCCGCTTTCCAAAGACCGGGCGCTGGAGCTGCTGGAGCATGACATCACGGTTTATATGCTCCATCCCGGCAACACCGAGGAAATGGTCTTTGAGGCCGAGGACATCATCAAGCACGACGGAATGTTCGGGATCACAAGACCGGATTGGGATGCGGTCAAAGGCCATATCCCGCCCCGCGATGTGGAGCAGCGCTTTTTGAACAGTCCCACCGATGCTATGGCGATCTACCAACTGTGCCGGGATGCGCCGGTCGAGCTGCGTTTTGCCAATCTCGGCAGTCTGGCCGCGCCGCCTGACCCTGCCAACTATGAAGCTGTCTATACCCGTGAGGTGTACCCGGACGATGATACCGGCAGAATCCTTGAAAACTTCTACTACATTTTCAACGATGAGCGCCCCGGCGATTTTGCGGGACATAGCCTCTCCGTCAGTGACATCGTTGCGCTGAAACAGGACGGCAAGGTATCCTATCACTACTGTGACAGCATGGGATTTCAGGAGCTGCCCGCCTTTCAGAAACCGGAGAATTATCTGAAAGCCGCCGAGATGTCGATGGAAGATGATTACGGCATGATCGACGGCATTATCAACAATGGCCCCAAACAGCCCACCGTCGCCGACCTTGAGGCACAGGTCAAGGCCGGTATGTCCATCTCCCTGATGGATTTGGCAGAGGCGGCACACCGGGAAAAGAAGAAATCTGTGCTGGAGCAGCTCAAAAACCAACCGGCCCAAGAACGTCCACACAAAACAGCGCCCAAAAAGAGCGCGGAAAAGGAGCTTTGATATGAACATCACCTTTGAAGAACGCCAGCTTATGAGCCTCTACAACACCGGCACCCGCACGGGCTTGATCGCGGCGCTGGAGGAAATGCGCGGCTACCTCGCTGCGGATGAAACGGAGCTGCGGGAGCTGACGGACAGCGCCATCGCAAAGCTGCGCAGGATGAGCGACGCGGAATATGACGCGCTTGACCTGTTCCCCGATTTTGAAAAGGAGGATATGGATGCCGAGTAAAGTACAGCTCTATGCGCAGATGGCAGACCGCACGGCGGAGCAGATCACGGGAAGCTACCAGAAGTGGACGGCATTTCTGACCACCGCCGCAAGGCTGTATAAGTACCCCTACAATGAACAGCTCATGATTTTCGCCCAGCGCCCGGAAGCCACGGCCTGCGCGGAATACGACCTTTGGAATAAGCAGATGCGCCGCTATGTGCGGCGAGGCAGCAAGGGCATCGCCCTTGTGGATACCAGCAGCGACCAACCCAAACTCCGATATGTATTCGATGTTTCTGATACCAGCGGCGGCGAGAACTCTCGCCGCCCTTATCTTTGGGAATACCGGCAGGAGCATCGTGAGGTGGTATCTGCGGCGCTGGAACAGCGCTTTGACGTTTCCGGTGAAAACGGACTTGCCGATCAGATGGAGCGTGTGGCGGCGCAGCTTGTAGATGAATACTGGCACGACAATCGGCGCGATATTGTCGGCATCGTTGACGGTTCCTTTCTGGAGGGTTATGATGATTTCAACATCGGAGCCGCTTTTCGGAACGCCGCCGTTGTCAGCACCACCTATGCGTTGCTGTCCCGCTGCGGGATGCAGCCGGGAGATTACTTCGAGCATGAGGATTTTCTGAATGTCTTTGATTTCAACACCCCGCAGACCGTCGCCGCTCTTGGAACGGCCATCAGCCAGTCCAGCGAGCTGGTGCTGCGGCAGATCGAAGTCACCATCAAGAATTATGAGCGCGAGAAAATCGCGGAAAGGAGCGAAAGCCATGAGCGAACTGACCTACACCCGCAGCGGGGATTATCTGATCCCCGACCTGAGCCTGACAGAGCAGCCGCAAGCCCCGCTGGGCAAGTACGGCAGGATGCGGAAGGATTACCTGAAGGAGCATCGTCCGGTGCTGTGGAACAGCCTGCTGCTGTCCGAGAAGCTGTACTCCTATCTGCGGGAGATCGACGAGGCGGCGAACAACCGACTGGAACAGATGATGCCGGAGCTGATGAAGTCGGCAGGCGTGACGGAAGCGCTGAAAGCCAGCGACCCGATGAAGTGGGTAGGGCTGATGAACACGCTGAAAGCGCAGGCCGAGGAAACGATCCTCACGGAACTGGTGTTCAGCTAAATATGTTCGATGCCCCTGCTGGGGCGCAGATGTCCTTCTTCCCCTCAGAGGCAGAACAAATTCAATCCATCGCAGAAGCGGAGAGTGTAACACCCTCCGCTTTTTCTATGTTCATTTCTCAGGATGATATTGACCACATCCTGCGCGCGGGCGGTAATGCGGATGCAGCGCGGATGAAAATTGCTGCGGAATTCTCCAAGCAAAAACCTTTAGAGGATTGCGCGGCATTTCTGAAAGCTCTTTACTACGGCGGCAACGGCCTGATTACGGATAACGGCAGGCTTTCCGCATGGTACGGGGACGATGGTATCCATATTGCAACCGGAGATACCTCTCGCTATCTTCGTTCTGCCCAAGTGATAGGCTGGGCAGATGCGGCGGAGCGTATTGAGGAGCTTCTGGACGGCGGCGCATTTGCCACCAATCTTGAGGTCACGGAAGCCCCGCGCTATGAGCGGCTGGGTATTGCTGTGGATGTCTGGAACCTTTATCACGATTTCTCGGATGAAGCAAAGTCGCTGGGGTATCTGTCCTGCTTGGGTAATATCCATAGCACCAGCTTTCCAGAGGAAACGGAGCGTCTGACGGACGATCTGCTGAATCCGGCGTTCCGGGATAGGCTCCTGTCGGAATACAAGGTATTCATGGACGCTTACCGCGAAAACCGTGCGCTGCTGCGCTTCCATTACCACAAGTCGCAGGCACTTCTCACACGTTTGGAAGATTTGTCCCTTCCGCGAAAGGAATTCCGCTCCGATATGGAGGCTATTCCAGAAACCGGCAGGTTTATCACCGAAGATGAAATTGCGGCTTCTCTTGCAAACGGGAGCAGCTTTGAGGGTGGAAAGACCCGCATCTATGCGTTTTTCCAGACTTCGCACACTCCCAAGGAGAATGCCGATTTTCTGAAAAAGGAGTACGGCATCGGCGGGCATACCCATGCCGTATCCAGAGAAAGCGGCAGCTATGAAGATCACGGCAGCAAAGGCATTGTGCTGAAAAAGAACGGCTGTGCAGACATTCAGATGAATTGGAACAAGGTCGCTTCGCGCATCTCGGAGCTGGTTCGGTTGAACCGCTACCTTACGCCGGATGAGCAGGCAGCCTATGACAAGGAAATGGCGCAGGACGCCATGCGGAACGCGGTTTATAACGACTATAACGACGTAAAGGCGGCGCACCCCGATGAAATTGTGCTGTATCAGGTTGGGGACTTCTTCGAGCTGTATGGCGAGGATGCGCGGGCAGTTGCAGATGATCTCAGCCTTGAGCTGACGCGCCGCAATTTGGAGGGAGTAGGCCGTGTTACCATGTGCGGCTTCCCTGCAAAGGATTTGGAGAAATACGTTGAAAAGCTGCGGGAAAAGCATGATGTAACAATTTCGCGCATTGGCGATTCCAGCCATGAACACACGGCATATACGCTTCCGTCCATCGACCACGAGGCAGAACAGGCCATCAATGCCTATGAAGCGGAGTTCGGCGCGGATGGGACGCGGGTGTTCCGCGACCCCGCCGCCGAGCTGCCACCACAGCCTACCGTGCGAGAGCTGTTTGACGGGTACAAGCTGACCGTCGGCAACTCGCTTTCCAAAGATACGGCTTTTGTCAATGCCTGCCGCAATTCAGACCGCCAGAACGCTTATCTGGAGGGCGCGGACGCTATCCGTCGTATTGTCACGGCATCTGATGATCTCCAGCTTGTCCGCCTGTACTTTGATATGCCCGCGTTCCATAACCGGCTGCATCAGGAGCTTTTGGAGGAACTGTATCCCACGCTGGCAGCGACGGTCGCACCCTCTCCCTATCCGATCACACAGGAGGACATTGACAACGCGCTTCTGGATTGGCACAACAACCTAAAGGGCAAGCAGGAAGTCGCACTATATATGCAGGCGCATGGGCGAGAACGCAGCACCGCCGCATGGCTGGCTACAAAATATGGCTGGGAAGATAGCAAAACTCCCATGTATATCCATGTAGGAAACGCCGAGCCGGTGACGCTCACATGGGCGCAGGTACAGCGGCGGTTGGCACAGCTCATCCGCGAGAATAAATTTTACGATGAGAATTCAGGAAGCGCAGACCGAGCTAAACCGCCTCTATGATGCGTTCTCCGCAAAACATGGCCTAATCAATGACCGTGCGAACCGTCTTGCGTTCTCTGACGATTCCTCTTACTACCTCCTGTGTTCACTGGAAGTGCTGGACGACGACGGAAAGCTGGAGCGCAAGGCGGATATGTTCCACAAGCGCACCATCAAGCAGCAGCGCAGCGTAGATTCTGTGGATACCGCCAGCGAAGCCCTTGCTGTCTGCATCGGAGAAAGAGCCTGCGTCGATCTCGACTTCATGGCCTCCCTCATGGGCGGCAGCGAGAAAATCCCGCAGATTGTTGAGGATTTGAAGGGCGTCATTTACAAGGAACCCAACAGTGGTCCGTTTGACTTGCAGGACGGCGGCGAGCATTGGGCAAAGGGCTGGCAGACGGCGGACGAATATCTCTCCGGCAACGTCCGGCAGAAGCTCCGTACCGCGCAGCGCGTGGCAGCGCGCGACCCATTCTTCGCTGGGAATGTGGACGCCCTGATTGCTGCCCAGCCGAAAGACCTTGAAGCCAGTGAGATTGAGGTGCGGCTGGGTGCGACATGGTTTGATAAGAAGTACATCGAGCAATTCATGTACGAAACCTTTGAAACGCCCCGCTATCTGCGCGGACAGATCGAGATCAGCTATGTCCCGTACACCGCAGAATGGCAGGTTTCCCGCAAGAGCATGGTGCGCTACAACGACGTGGCGGCATTCACCACCTACGGCACAGACCGCGCCAGCGCCTACCGGCTGCTGGAGGATGCGCTGAATCTCCGCGATATTCGCATCTACGATACCATTGAGGACGCAGACGGACGGGAGCGCCGTGTCCTCAACGCCAAGGAAACCACCCTTGCCGCGCAGAAGCAGCAGCTTATCCGGGATGCGTTCAAGGACTGGATTTGGAAAGAACCGGAGCGGCGCGAAACGCTGGTACGGCAATACAACGAGGAAATGAACAGCACTCGTCCCCGCGAGTATGACGGCAGCCACATCGTTTTCTCCGGTATGAACCCGGAAATCACCCTCCGTGAGCACCAGAAAAACGCCATCGCCCATGTGCTGTACGGCGGGAATACGCTGCTGGCACACGAAGTTGGCGCGGGAAAAACCTTTGAAATGGTAGCCTCTGCGATGGAATCCAAGAGGTTGGGACTGTGCCAGAAATCCATTTTTGTCGTGCCGAACCATCTGACGGAACAGTGGGCGTCTGAGTTTCTGCGGCTCTACCCTTCGGCCAACATCCTTGTCACTACCAAGAAGGACTTTGAAACCCACAACCGCAAGAAATTCTGCGCCCGTATCGCCACCGGCGACTATGACGCTGTTATCATCGGCCACAGCCAGTTTGAGCGTATCCCCATCAGTCCGGAGCGGCAGGAACGGCTCCTTCATCAGCAGATTGAGGAAATCACCGATGGCATTCAGGATACCAAGCTCGCAGGCGGCAACAGCTTTACCATCAAGAGCTTGGAGCGCACGAAAAAGGGGCTGGAGGCGCGGCTGAAAAAGCTGCAAGCCAGCGACCGCAAGGATGATGTGATTTACTTTGAACAGCTTGGCGTAGACAGGATGTTCGTGGACGAGTCGGACAATTATAAAAATCTTTTCCTTTATACGAAGATGCGCAACGTGGCGGGGCTTTCCACCACCGATGCGCAGAAATCCTCGGATATGTTCTCCAAGTGCCGCTACATGGACGAGCTGACCGGCGGGCGCGGCGTGGTGTTTGCCACCGGCACCCCGGTTTCCAACTCCATGACAGAGCTTTATACCATCCAGCGCTATTTGCAGCATGACCGGCTGCAAGAGATGGGTATGGGCCACTTCGATTGCTGGGCAAGCCGCTTTGGTGAAACCACCACCGCGCTGGAGCTTGCCCCGGAGGGAACCGGCTACCGGGCAAGGACGCGCTTTGCAAAGTTTTTCAACTTACCCGAATTGATGAATCTGTTCAAAGAGGTTGCCGACATCAAAACGGCGGATCAGCTCCACTTACCCACGCCGGAGGTTGCGTATCACACCATCGCCACCAAACCCACACAGATCCAGCAGGACATGGTGAAAGCCCTCTCGGAACGAGCGTCCAAGGTACACAGCGGCGCGGTCAGCCCGGATGTGGACAATATGCTCAAAATCACCTCGGACGGACGCAAGCTGGGGCTTGACCAGCGCATCATCAATCCCATGCTCCCCGACGAAGAAACCACCAAGGTCAATCAGTGCGTGGCGAACATTCTCCAATACTGGCGCGACGGCGAGGAGGAAAAACTGACACAGCTTGTGTTTTGCGACATTTCTACGCCAAAGACCACGCCCTCGCAGCGGGCGGCAAAGGCTTCCCCCGGTACGCTGGACAGCCCGGAAATCCATGCGCTGGAGAGCGCGATTTCATTGGAGGAAAGCGCGGAAACGCCGTTCACGGTCTATGAGGATGTGCGCCAAAAGCTCATTGACGCCGGTATGCCCCCAGAACAGATCGCGTTCATCCACGACGCCAATACGGAGGTCAAAAAGCGGGAACTGTTCGCAAAAGTCAGGAGTGGTCAGGTGCGCGTCCTGATGGGCAGCACGGCCAAGATGGGCGCTGGCACCAACGTGCAGGATCGTTTGGTTGCACTTCACGATTTGGATTGCCCGTGGCGTCCCCGCGATCTCACGCAGCGAAAAGGCCGCATTGAGCGTCAGGGCAATCAGAACAAGCTCGTTCATGTCTGCCGCTATGTGACCGAAGGGACGTTTGACGCCTACCTCTGGCAAACAGTGGAAAATAAGCAGAAATTCATCTCTCAGATCATGACCTCAAAATCTCCGGTTCGCTCCTGTGAGGATGCGGACGCCACAGCGCTGTCCTTTGCGGAGATCAAGGCGCTGTGTGCCGGTGATCCCCGCATCAAGGAGCGCATGGATTTGGACATTGAGGTGTCCAAGCTCAAAATTATGAAAGCAGACCACAACAGCAAGCAATTCCGATTGGAGGACAGTCTGCTGAAATACTTCCCGGAGAAAATCGAAGAACACAAGGGCTTTGTTCGTGGGCTGGAGGCGGATATGCAGACCCTCGCGGCGCATCCGCTCCCGGCAGAGGGCTTTGTCGGCATGGAGATTCGCGGCGACCGGCTCACCGATAAGGAAAACGCCGGTGCCGCGCTGCTGGACACCTGCAAGGAGGTCAAGGGCAAAGACCCGGTACAGATCGGCAGCTATCGCGGCTTTACCATGTCCGTTGCTTTTGATTCCATGTGGAAAACGTACACGTTGACGCTGAAAGGCCAGATGACCCATCGCGTTGAACTCGGCTCGGATGCCAGGGGCAACCTTGTCCGCATCGAGAACGCGCTGGATAAAATGCCGGAGCGTTTGCGCAGCGTTCAGGAGCAGCTTGAAAACCTCTATAACCAGCAGGCAGCGGCAAAGGCCGAGGTCGGTAAGCCGTTCCCGCAGGAGCAGGAGCTGGCCGCAAAAACGGCGCGGCTGATTGAGTTGGATATGGAGCTGAATCTGGACGGTAAGGGACAGCCGCAGCCTGAGCAGGCGATTGCAAAATCGGCGCGGCCTTCCGTTCTGGACAGGCTGAAAGCGCCGCCCGTTCATGGCACACCGGAAAAGCCCCACAAAAAAGAAATGGAGGCACGATGATGAAAAATATTCCTGTTTACAAGCACACGGCGGCCTACGCCAGAGAGCATGACGAGCTTGCGGCCTACCGCGCTTCCAATCAGGCGAACACGGCCTGCAAGGAAGCGATCGAAGCCACCATCCGCGACCACTACCGGGATAACCGGCTGGATACAGCGGCAGTCGATCAGGTGGTGCAGCAGTTTGGCTATGGCCGCGCATTTCATATCCTTGCCATCACCGTCTGTCAAGCGGACTGGGACAGACGCTATTCTCCCGACAACAGGGCTTGGGCAAACGCCATGTCCATCCCCGCCAATCCCGACGCATGGGGTACTGACCGCAACTGCTATCTGGCCGTCAGCAGCCATCCCGGTTTGGTCGATCTGTTTCTCAGCCAGACCCGCAAAGCCTACGCGCAGGAGCAGCAGAAAACCTCTGTCCGGGATATGCTGAAAAAGCTGCCTGAAACAACTTCGCCGAAAATTTCGGCGAAGTCCAAATCCCCGGAGCGTTGAGCGATGGCAAAGCGCAAACGGGACATTCAGCTTAAATTCCGCGTTACACCGCAGGAGCGGGAAATGATTGAAACGAAGATGGCGCAGTTCGGCACCACCAACATGGCGGCATATCTCCGCAAGATGGCGATTGACGGATATGTGGTAAAGCTCGATCTTCCGGAGCTGCGGGAGCTGGTGTCGCTGCTTCGGTATTCCAGCAACAACCTCAACCAGCTCACCCGCCGTGCCCACGAAACAGGCCGTATCTACGAAACCGATCTGGAGGACATTCAGCAAAGTCAGGAACGGATATGGACGGCGGCAGAGAAAATCGTTTCCTCGCTGGCGGCACTGAAATAAGTCGCAGGGGCGGCGGAATGACCGCTGCCCCTGCCCGTACAAAAGCAAAAGCCCCGACGCAAAACAGCATCGGAGCTTCTACGGTTCCAGATTATTTTCATCGAATAACGGCGAGGCAAAAAAGCTGCTCAGGTCGATCTCCAATCCCTGACAAAGCTCGTGTATGATCCGCAACTTCATGGACGGGTATGCGCAGTTCACAAGATTACCGATGGTGGATTTCGGTACGCCGCTTTTCATATAGAGCTGATATTGCGTCATGCCGCGCTCCTGCATCAGCTCGACCAAACGCCTGCTGACGGCTTCATTCAACTGCAAGTACCACACCTCCCGTCCCTGTAACTGTACCAACATTATATTTCCCATCTGGAGAAAATTAGTTCAGGTAGCTGTACTAAAGAAGGATTATGTGATATGGTTAGATGTCGGGCAAAAGGCGAAAACTATTCGTATGACTTTGCCGCATCCTTGCAAAACACTAATGAGCAAAGTAATCTAATATCAGAAAGAGATTTGACCGCTTGGAAAGGAGCTGCGGAACGCATGCTGACAAACGAAATTGTGCTGAAGGTATTTTCTGACTACCTCGCCCGCGATGATGATTTTGAAGTTGTCCTCACCAGCAAGGGCTACACCGTTATGGGCTTTGACTGCTATCGGCAGGACTGGAACACCGTGGACTTTTGCCATACGCCCGAAGATTTGTTGGATTCTCTGCTGGATGCCTATGAGAATTTCCGCATGATGGAGATTACGGGTGGAGATCGTGATCTGACCGAAAAGGAAGAAGCAAAGCTCGCCAAAGAGCGTGACGCGCTGACCGCACTTTGTGAAAAGGAGGCCGCAAAATGTTCATCCTGAAAATTCTCTTTGCGCCGCTGTCGCTTATCCTGTCCCTGTTCGTTTGGCTGTGCGCGGGGCTGCTGTCCTGTTCCGGCTTCGTGTTCAAGCTGGCAAGCGGACTGCTCTCCCTGCTGGCTTTCGCCGTGCTGATTACCTACTCCGTAAAGAACGGCATCATCCTCCTTGTGCTGGCGTTTCTGATCAGCCCGATGGGACTTCCGATGCTGGCTGTGCAGGGACTTGGCAAGCTGCAAGACGTGAACTCTGCCATGAAAAACTTCATTCATAGTTAAAGTGCAAGCCGGGGCGAACGCCTCGGCTTGCTTTTCTAAAATCGCTGTTTACTTTCTTGCTAATCTCGGATATAATATTAGCAAGAAGGAAGTGATAACATGACCGCCTACGACCGGCTTGATCTGCTTTTTCAGCAAAACAATGGGATCGTCAAAACCGCGCAGGTTTTGGAAATCGGTATTGCCAAGTCCACGTTTTACGCCTACGCTAAGCAGCGCGGCGTGGAGCAGGCAGCGCACGGCGTTTATGTTTCGCCCGACGCATGGACGGACGCCATGTACCTGCTGCACCTTCGCTGTGCGCAGGCCGTATTCTCCCATGAAAGCGCATTGTTTTTCCATGACCTGACCGACCGGGAGCCGAGTCCGTATTCCATCACGGTCAAGACTGGCTACAATCCCGCCAGTCTGCAAGCGGATGGCATCAAGGTCTACACCATCAAGAAAGAATTGCATGACGTGGGGATCGTCACGATGAACACGCCGTTCGGGAATCCCGTTCCCGTCTATGATATGGAGCGTACCATCTGCGATCTGATCCGCAGCCGCAGCGGGATCGAGACGCAGACCTTTCAGGATGCACTCAAGCAATACGCAAAACGAAAAGACAAGAACTTACGGAATCTGATGCGCTATGCGCAGATGTTCCGTGTTGAAAAAATGCTTCGGCAGTATTTGGAGGTACTCTTATGATTAAGACCGCGCGGCAGCTCAAAGACCTGATCCGCAATCTCTCCAAGGACAAATCCGCAGATGCACAAATCCTGATGCGCAATTACATGATGGAGCGCTTTCTGGAGCGCATTTCTCTTTCGGAGTACCGGGACAAGTTCATTCTCAAGGGCGGGATGCTGGTGGCTGCAATGGTCGGCCTTGACGCCCGCTCCACGATGGACATTGACGCGACCGTAAAGGGTGCGACGGTCGGCATCGAGGAAGTGGAGAATATGATTGCCTCCATCATCTCCGTGCCGGTGGACGATGGCGTAGAGTTCCGTGTGAAGCGCATTTCCGAGATCATGGACGAAGCCGAGTATCCGGGCATCCGCATCAGCATGGAAACGGAGTTTGACGGCGTAATAACGCCGCTCAAAATCGACATTTCCACCGGTGACGCTATCACGCCCCGCGAAGTGCGTTACAGCTTCAAGCTGATGCTGGAGGATCGCTCCATTGAGATTTGGGCGTACAATCTGGAAACCGTTCTGGCTGAAAAGCTGGAAACCGTCGTGTCCCGCGCCACCACCAACACCCGCATGAGAGATTTCTATGATCTGCACATTCTGAGCCAGCTCCACGGCCAGAGCATCGTCCCTGCTGATCTCCGGGCGGCGCTCATTGCAACGGCCAAGAAACGCGGTACAGAGAAGTATCTTGCCGACGCGCCTGCGGCCTTTGATGAAGTCGAGGCCGACCCAAATATGGAAAAGCTGTGGCAGGCTTATCAGAAGAAGTTCTCCTATGCTGCCGACCTGTCGTGGCATACGGTCGTGGAATCCATCCGCAGTCTATATAGATTAGCGCGGGCTGAATAATATGGGAAACAGTAATAAGGTCTGCCCGAACTGCGGCAGAAAGATGAAGCAGCAGTTCATAGGCTTGCAGCATTGCAAATGCGGCATGAGCTGGAAAAAGGACGAAGGCTTTTTCGAACGCACCCCTGATATGATCTTTGCTCTGGAACGACGAACCATTGGAGGAAAGGTAAAACAGGTTCCGATTATCCGCTATCAATCCGATAAATGAAGAATAAAACGGTCTGCTTCGGCAGGCCGTTTGACTTTTCAAGGAGGTGTCAACATGGCAACCACGCGCCTGATGCCCCTGCACACCGGCAAAGGCCGCACGGTGGGACAGGCCATCAGCGACATCATCGACTACACCGAAAATCCGCAAAAGACGGACGGCGGCAGGCTGATTACGAGCTGGCAATGCGACAGCAGGATCGCCGACGCCGAGTTTCTTTTCACCAAGAATCAGTACATTCAAAAGACCGGCAGGGTGCGCGGCGAGGATGATGTGATCGCCTACCATTTGCGGCAGTCCTTTGTCCCCGGAGAGATCACACCGGAGGACGCGAACCGTTTGGGCTGTGAGCTGGCCAAGCGCTTCACCAAGGGCAATCACGCCTATATCGTCTGCACCCATATCGACAAAGCCCATATTCACAATCATGTGATCTGGAACTCCACCGCACTCAGCCAGACCCGGAAATTCAGAAACTTTTGGGGCAGCAGCCGCGCTGTGCGGCGGCTCAACGATACCATCTGCATCGAGAACGGCTACTCCATCGTGGAGAATCCGAAGCGCCACGGCAAGAGCTACAACAAGTGGCTGGGTGACAAGAAGAAGCCATCCCATCGGGAGCGGATCTGCGCGGCCATTGACGATGCGCTGGCACAAAATCCCGACAGCTTTGAAGCGCTGCTGGAGCTGCTGCGGCAGGCCGGATATGAGGTCAAGGGCAAAAAAGTCCCGTCCCTGTTGGGCGGCGAACAGAAAAAGTCCATTCGCATGGACACCCTCGGCGACGGTTATACTCCCACAGATCTCCGTGCGGTGATTGCCGGTGAAAAGACGCATACACCGCGAAAGAGCGCCGCCGCGCCGGTCAAACTGGAAAAGCGCAGCGGGAATCTGCTGGTGGACATTCAGGCCAAATTACGCGCTGGCAAGGGTGCCGGTTATGCGCGTTGGGCGACGTTGTTCAACCTGAAACAGATGGCACAGACGGTGGCCTATCTGCAAGACCATGAGCTTTTAGATTACGCCGTTCTCTCGGAGAAAGCGGCGGCAGCGTCCGCTCACTTTAACGAGCTTTCCGCAAGGATCAAGGCTGCGGAAAAGCGCATGGCCGAGATTGCCGTGCTGCGGGAGCATATCGTGGGTTATGCCAAGACCCGCGATACCTACGTTGCCTATCGCAAGGCCGGGTACTCCAAGAAATTTCTTGCAGAGCATGAAAGTGAGATCACGATCCACAAGGCCGCAAAGAACTATTTTGATGGACTGGGCTTTAAGAAGCTGCCCACCATCAAGGCGCTGAATACCGAGTACGCCGAGCTGCTGGCGGAGAAGAAAGCGGCCTACGCCGACTACCGAAAAGCCCGTGAGGAAATGAAAGAGCTGCTGACGGCCAAGGCCAATATCGACCGTATTCTGGAGTTGGATAAGGAGCAGGAGGAAGCGAATGAACGACGGGAAAAAGAGGCGGAGCAGCGCTGAGCTGCCCGCCCACAAGCGATTTGAAAAATCGCGCAGCCGATGGATTTATCCATCGTTCCAGAACACAGTTTTTGTGTTCTGCGGGGATTGGGGCAGCGCCCCAACAAGCATGAAACAGGCGGGCTCCGTGTAAACGGAATCCGCTTGTTTTCGCAAAGTGGGTACCGCTTTGCATTGCTTGCCAGTTTCTTGTTCCCGTTCGTAACCCCTCTGAAGCCGTGGTTTTCGATGCCGCATATAGCGTAACGCTTCGCCTCGCACGCGGCCGGTTGACCGTGTCTGCGTCTGCGCCTCGTCGTACCCGAACTGCGCGACATGGCACTCTGCCCCTGCGGGAACGTCCCTGATTTTTTCTGTAGCAGCTTGCATTCGTGCTGAAAATTGACTTTCAGGCGTAAATCGTGTAAACTATATTAGTACATTAGTCACTGCTAACCGAAAAAAGGAGGGCATCCAATGACAAGCGAATACATGAACAACCTCTATCGGGATCTGCTCTCCAATTCACCGCAGACCGTAACGATCCCGATTCCTTCTGATATGGGAACCGGACAAATTGCGCAGGTGGTGACAAAACAGGGTGCCGTTGTTTCAGACTGGAAGATGAATTATTTTTCTGACATGAATGTGCGCGGGATTAACAGCGAGGACTATATTCAAATGCTGTTCTGCCTGAACGACGGCGTGTCGTGGAATATTGCAGGCAGCAGAGAGGGCGCTTGTCTTGCAAAGGGAGAATCCTGCATTTACCGTGGACACGGGAAAATGGAGTCTCTCTGTTATGCGCAAAACAGCGACTTCTATTTTAAGAACATCAAAATTCCCGTTCCATATTTCAAACGTTTATTACAGGACTACTTCGAGGATGGCGAGATTACCGTCTATGAAAAGAAACTGCTGACCGGAATTTCAAAGGTGAGCATAACGCCCTATATGGAGCATATTTTCGCAGAGTTACAAGACTTTACACATTATCGGGGTGGGCTTGGGTATCTGTTTCTGGAAAGCAAAATCCACGAATTGCTGTCAGTATATTTGAGCGAAGTGTTGGAGCTGCGAATCCTCTCGCCGGAATACTGCTGCATATCAAAAAGTGAACGTGATTGCATCATCGAGGCAAAGAGAATCATTGACAGCGAGCTTGCCTTTGCGCCAAGCTGTGAAGGACTGGCAAGGCAGGTTCAAATCAGCGTCTCTAAATTATCAAGGGGATTCTCCATGATGTACGGCATTTCGGTTCATGCGTATGTTATTGAGCAGCGGTTAGAGCGAGCCGCAGGATTGTTATTGGAGAGCAATATGAACATTGGGCAGATAGCGGTTCTTGTGGGTTATACAAAGCCCAGCAACTTTTCTGCTGCATTTAAGAAAAAGTATGGAGTTATGCCAAAAGATTATCGAGAGGCCAGCCGAATCAAATAGGTGCTTTGCATACCCAAAATAAATACCGATTTTGGGTAGAATGAAATTGCTTTTGGGTTGGATATTGGACATGAAATTGCTAAAATGCGTGGTGTGGTTAGAACACTCTAACCACACCACATTTTCATTTTCTCAGAGGAGGATACTGGTATGAGTTCCCAGAAAAAAAGTTCCCGGCCTGAGGGAAAAGATTTAATTACTATCGGCATCTACACCGTCATCTATGTCGTGATTGTTATGCTGGTGGCGATGCTTGGCTTTATCCCCATTTTTATTCCGCTGATGGCGGTACTGTGCCCTTTGATTGGCGGCATCCCCTATATGCTGTATGTTACAAAGGCTAAAAAATTCGGGATGACTGCAATCATGGGTTTCCTGATTGGCCTAATCATGGTGTTCTTCGGCAACGGCTATCTTACTATGGTAACTGGTCTCGTTGGCGGCCTGTTGGCCGACGTGATCCTGAAAAAGGCGGACTACAAAAGTGCAAAGAGTACAGTTCTTTCCTGCGGCGTGTTCAGCATCTGGGTGTTTGGCAACTTTGCTCCCATTTTCCTGAACCGTGAAAGCTATATGGTAATGTTGACTGAAGGATACGGCGCTGAATATGCAGCTACCCTTAATACATATATGCCTATGTGGATTGCGCCTATTCTGTTGGTTGCCTGCTTTGTGTTTGGCCTTGTCGGAGGTGTGATTGGGAAAGCTATTTGCAAAAAGCACTTCCAGCGTGCCGGTATTGCATAATGGCGCGGGAAATTCTGCTCAGCAAAAAAACAGAACAAGGGTTACGGCTCGATCCGCGTACAAAACTGTTGCTCATCTTCATCATAAGCATTTTTGTCATGGGTGGAACAGGCGGAGAAGCTATGGGGCTGATCCGCCTTGTTCTTTGTACGGTTCCGGCTATATTGCTGCTTACCTCGAAACAATGTGCAAAAGCTGTGGGCTATATTGCTGTGTTTTCTGCTTTTTATGCTGTTCAAATTTATGTTTTACCGCACCTTACGGGAATATTGAATTTCCTCGTTCTGTTTACAACAGGATTCTTCTGCCGAATCCTTCCCAGTGTTGCGATTGCTGCCTATGCAGTGAAAACAACAACGGTCAGTGAATTGATTTCCGGCATGGAAAGAATCCATATGCCTAAAGAAGTGACGATCCCCTTAACGGTCATGTTCCGCTTCTTTCCAACTGTCTTTCAGGAGTCAGAAGCAATCAGTGACGCTATGAAAATGCGTGGGATTAAACTTGGAGGGAAAAAATCTTCAAAAATATTGGAGTATAAGCTGATCCCGATGATTACCTGCTCCGTGAAAATCGGTGAGGAACTTTCCGCTGCGGCAATTACCCGTGGCCTCGGTGCTCCTGTCAAACGCACAAACATTTGCCAGCTTAAATTCAATTTTGCCGATGTGGTGCTGATCTTGTTTTGTTGCTTTGTAGTGTTTTGGGCGATTGCTTCCCCGATAATTTCCGCAGGAGGGATTTTGCCATGATAGATTTTCAAAATGTTTCTTTTTCTTATGGTGAAGAATCCAGCGGCGGAGGGATTAGAAATGTCAATCTCACCATAAACACAGGGGAATTTGTTTTACTCACGGGAGAATCCGGCTGTGGGAAAACAACGATTACCCGTTTGGTAAACGGGCTGGTGCCTCATTATTACGAGGGCAATTTAGAGGGTGATGTCCTTCTGGACGGAAAAAGCGTATCAGATACGCCGCTTTATGACTTGGCTGCTATGGTGGGATCTGTATTCCAGAATCCCAAAAGTCAGTTTTTCAACGTGGATACGGATAGTGAATTAGCCTTTGCCTGTGAAAATTTAGGCTATCCCCAGGAAGATATCCTGAAAAGGATTGACCGTACAGTTTCCGATTATCATATTGAAGATTTGATGGGGCGAAGCGTGTTTGCTCTGTCCGGGGGCGAAAAGCAAAAAATAGCCTGTGCTTCATCAAGTGTATTGCTACCGGGAATTATGGTCCTTGACGAACCATCTTCTAATCTGGATATGGCTGCTATTGATGACCTGCGGCAGGTCTTGAGCCTCTGGAAAAAGCAGGGCAAAACAATTCTGATTGCAGAACACCGCCTTTACTACCTTCACGATCTTGCAGATCGTGTGCTGTATGTAAAAGATGGGGAGATTGAACGGGAATACACGCCTGCTGAATTTGACAGTTTATCGGATAGCACTCGAAAAGAAATGGGGCTGCGGCCGTTTTCTCTCTCGAAGTTGAAACCCGCGAATCAGTATCAGGCGCATACAGCTAAACTGATGGAATTTCAAAATTTCTGCTTTGCGTATAAAAAGCGGGAACCGGAAAGCCTCCATATTCCGAGTGCTGAACTGCCTGTTGGAGAAACGATTGCCATTATCGGCCTGAATGGCGCTGGAAAATCTACTTTGGCCCGCTGTATTTGCGGACTGGAAAAGAAGTGTGGCCTTTTGCAGGTTGACGGGAAAACCCTTGATTGGAAAGCCCGGCTCAAACATTGCTACATGGTAATGCAGGATACCAGCCATCAGCTATTTACCGAAAGCGTGATGGATGAAGTGCTTCTGAGCATGGACAACGAGGATGAAACTGTTGCAGATGAAATCCTTAAACAGTTTGATCTGCTGGAATATAAAGACAGGCACCCGCTTTCTCTTTCCGGCGGGCAAAAACAGCGGGTAGCGATCGCATCTGCCATTGTGAGTAACCGGGAGATCATTGTGTTTGACGAACCAACCAGCGGGCTTGATCTCAAACATATGTGGGAAGTTGCGCGGAGTTTGAAGTCACTCGCGGATCAGGGCAAAACGCTTCTTGTTATTACGCATGATCCGGAGTTGGTGATGGCGGGATGTTCGTATGTAGTCCATATGGAAAAAGGGCAAATAAAAGAAAGCTATCCATTGGACGAATCCGGCAGTAAAAAGGTTTTGGATTTTTTCCGAATCCGCCAGTGAATTTTAGAAATTATGAATGTCAGGGCCGCCTTGACTGGACAGAAAGATAATGATAAGAGGCCGCTTTACTTTGGCGGCCTCTTGTTTTTGAAGCACAGACAGTACGGCTCAATATAAGGAGGGCTTATGTTCAAAAAAATCTTTGAGTACGCAGGGCCATATAAGAAAAATATGTATGTGGCCACGGTTGTCGTACTGGTCAGCGTTCTTATGGGCGTCCTGCCTTTTGTGCTGGCCTATCAGGTCATTTCACCATTGGTTATGGGCGATTCTGTTGAGACAGAATTTGTTTTATTGCGTGTTATAGGGGTTTTGATCTGTCTTGTTTTGCAGGCGGTTTTATATGGATGGGGATTATCAATTTCTCATAAAGCAGCATATAACACATTGTTCCGGCTGCGGGTATCTCTGCAAGAGAAGTTTGAGAAACTTCCCCTTGGCATTGTGGAGGAAAAAGGGACAGGGACAATCAAAAAGCTGTTTGTCGATGATGTGGACAGCTTGGAATTGCTCCTTGCTCATTCAGTCCCGGAGGGTATCGCAAATTTGCTGATCCCGCTGGTGATTTATGTTGCTATGTTTTGTGCGGACTGGAAACTGGCTCTTATGTCTTTGGCCTCTATCCCGATCAGCCTGCTCTCCATGGTCATTATGTACTCTGTTGGAATGAAGCGCATGGGTCCCTACTATCAGTCTGCACAGAAAATGAACAACACGATCATTGAGTACATCAATGGTATGGAGGTTGTCAAGGTTTTCAACCGGGAGAGTGAATCTTACGAGAACTTCCGCAAGGATGTAACGGACTATCGGGATTATACCTTGGCATGGTATAAGGCCGCCTGGCCCTGGATGGCGATATACGGAAGTCTGCTGCCCTGCACTGTTATTCTGACTTTGCCTCTTGGGGCATGGTTTGTTCTCTGTGGCATAAGCACTTTACCTGATTTGATTTTAGTCCTCTGCCTTTCCCTCAGCATTGGGATTCCTCTCCTGAAAGCACTGGGCTTTATGGAGACGATTCCGAATCTGAATTATAAGATCACGGCACTTGAACAGATGTTAAATGCGGCACCGCTGCAAGCTGCTGAGGATGATTTCCACGGACAGGATTTTAACATTTCTTACGATCATGTTTCCTTTGCGTATCAAACGACACAGCCTGGCCCAGATGGGAAACCGATAATAGCGGAAAACGAAGTCCTCCACGATATTACCCTTGTGGCAAAAGCAGGACAAAAAACTGCCCTGGTTGGTGAATCCGGTTCTGGCAAGAGCACCCTTGCAAAACTGTTGATCCACTACTATGACCCGCAGAAAGGGAGCATTTCCATTGGCGGGCAGAAACTTTGTGATATGAGCCTGGAGGCATTGAACAGCCGCATTTCCTATGTGGCTCAGGATCAGTACCTGTTTAACACCTCCCTGCTGGAAAATATCCGTCTTGGACGTTTGGATGCTACCGATGAGGAAGTAATGGAGGCGGCGAAGAAAGCCCAGTGTATGGAGTTTCTGGAAAAGCTGCCGCAAGGTATTCACTCCATGGCGGGCGATGCGGGGAAAATGCTTTCCGGGGGGCAGCGCCAGCGAATTTCCCTGGCGCGAGCAATATTGAAGGATGCCCCGATTGTAGTGCTTGACGAGGCCACGGCCTATGCTGATCCAGAAAATGAGGAAAAAATGGAGGCTGCTATTGCGGAGCTGGTGAAGGGAAAAACCTTGGTAGTTATCGCTCACAAACTTCCCGCTATAATGAACGCAGATCAAATATGCGTTATGGATCACGGAAAGATGGTGGCAACCGGAAAACATCAGGAGCTGATTCAAGCTTGCCCAGAATACCAAAAGTTGTGGAAAGCGGCTCAGGACAGCGCCGAGTGGAAAGTATCTACTGCAAAGGAGGGAAGATAAATGTTTGCATTGATTTCAAGAATCCTGAACCTCTCCGGGAGGTATAAAAGCCGTATTCAGGCTGCATTTCTATGTGCATTTGTCGAGTCCATTCTCTCCAAAATGCCGATCTTCATGGCGTTTATTGTCTTTGCCGGGTTTGCTGATAATACGCTGACTGGAAAGACCTGTCTGTTTGTCGGACTTGGATTATTAGCTGTTGTAGTGGTTCAGACAGTGGTTCACTATTTGAGCGACCGTCTGCAAAGTGCCGCTGGATTTATGATCTTTGCTGATAAACGGATGGAGTTGGGAAATCATTTAAGAAAAATGCCGATGGGTTACTTTACATCGGGGAATATTGGCAAAATCAGCTCTGTTCTCAGTACGGATATGGTTTTCATTGAGGAAGTTTCTATGAGTACCATTGGCAACATGATGAGCTATATGCTGTCTACTTTGGTTTTAGCTGTTTTTATGTTCGTACTGGATTGGAGACTTGGGCTGATTGCGGTAATCATTACCTTGCTGGCATCGCTGGTTGCAAAATATATGAATAAGGTTTCCTTCAAGGAGGCTGTCGGGCGTCAAAACCAAAGCGAGAATTTGACGGATGCGGTCTTGTCTTTTGCTGAAGGAATTGGGGTTATCAAAAGTTACAATCTGCTCGGAGAAAAATCTGACGAATTAACGGAAAACTTCAAAAAATCAAGGGATGTCAATACGAAGTTTGAGCAGAAAATGACACCGTGGACCACTGGCTTAAACATTCTCTATGGCGTGGGTATTGCCGCTATCTTCGGTTTATCCGTTTTTTTACATCAGGAAGGCGTACTCTCCCTGGCTTATCTTTTGGGCGTGCTGCTGTTTGTCTTTGATCTCTTTGGACCTCTGAAAGCTCTTTATGGAGAAGCAACCCGACTGACCGTGATGAATGCCGCATTAGACCGCATTGAAGCTGTTTTGGACGAGCCCGAACTTCCCGATAACGGAAATCAACATATTCTGTCACAGGCACAGCCGGATCAGCCAGAAGTACAATTTAGCGATGTGGCCTTCGCCTATCAGGACAAGGAAGTCCTGCACAACATCAGCTTCTCTATGCAGAAGAATACCATGACCGCACTTGTGGGACCGTCTGGCGGTGGCAAATCCACGATTGCGAACCTTCTGGCGCGGCTGTGGGATGTGAAATCCGGCAAAGTGACAATCCGTGGTACAGATATTCGGGATGTACCTCTCGCCGAACTGATGGAACAGATCAGCATGGTTTTCCAGAGGGTGTACTTGTTCCAGGATACCATTTACAACAATATCAGCATGGGTAAACCGGACGCTACCGAGGAAGAAGTCTATGAGGCTGCAAAAAAAGCCCGCTGCTATGATTTTATCATGGCGCTGCCAGATGGATTCCAGACAGTCATCGGTGAAGGCGGCGCTACTCTGTCCGGCGGCGAAAAGCAAAGAATCTCTATCGCCCGCTGCATTTTGAAGGACGCACCGATTGTCATTTTGGATGAAGCGACTGCAAGTGTTGATACCGATAATGAAAGCTATATCCAGGAGGCAATCAATGAACTGGTAAAGGGTAAAACATTGCTTGTGATTGCACACCGCCTGAATACCATCCGTCAGGCAGATCAGATTTTGGTGATCTCCGATGGACGGATCAGCGAACAGGGAACCCATGACGAGCTTATGGCAAAAGCCGGGATTTATCAGGATTTTGTAAATATCCGTAAAAAGTCCTCCGGCTGGAGCCTTGCATAAAGGAGACAATAGTGATGATTCATGCGTCCGGAGAGGATTATCTGGAGGCTGTGCTGGTTCTTCAAAAGAATCACGGTGCTGTCCGCTCTATTGATGTTGCACGGCGTGTTGGAGTTTCAAAAGCCAGTGTAAGCTATGCGGTGTCGGCTTTGCGTGAAGGGGGCTTTTTAACGGTAGATAGTGATTACGTTTTGCATTTGACCGAAACAGGCCGGAATGTTGCCGAAAAAATTTATGAGCGGCATCAGTTCTTTACAGAGCAATTTATCGCAGCTGGCGTTGACCCTGAAATTGCAGAGCGAGATGCTTGCCGGATTGAACACGCCATCAGTCAGGACACCTTTGAAAAGATCCGGGATGCACACAAACAGGAAAAATAGGATACTAATGCCCGTCGTTCCAACTGTGCGGACAAGAGCAGCCAGTGGGGAAAATATAAGCCCACTGGCTGCTCTACATGAAAGACAATCATCGGCCCTTTTGTTTTCCCCTGTACATCACTTCAGCTTATCTGCGCTCATGCACAGGTCTATGTACCGTTGCGACTCTTCTTCACCCTTTCCTGCAAAGTAATCAAGAACGCACTTGGCAACGGTCTGCGGCGCTCTATCGTGGAACACGATTCCATCCAGACTGATGTCCATTTCTTCTGAGATCAGCGCAACCGTTTCAAATTTCGGATTGCTCTTGCACTTTTCAATCTCAATGACAGTTCGGGTACACATATTAAGCCGTTCCGCTAATTCGCGCTGCGTGATCTTTTTCTGCTCCCGCTTTTCGCGAAGCTTTTGGGCGAACAGGTCAAGAAAGTTCATTGTAAATCACCTCTACTACATTGTAGAGTGAGCCTCAATTCACTTAAATACACATGAAGCTCACATTGAATGAGCCGCAAATCACATTCAGCGAGTTGGAGGTAATTTTATGATGTCACGGATGAACAGGAGATACTGCTAAGGCCGCTCGCGGTCATGTAAAAAAGCATAAGCACCGATTAGCCGTCCACTTCAAAAAGCACGCGGCTATCCCCCAGACGAGCTGCACTCACGAAAGCGAGTTGCAGCTCTCTTTTTATGCGGTTTGGTTCATCCGTGATTTAGCCCCTCCCGGTACAGTATTCGTTACTCATGTTTTCACTCGCACGCAAGGCGCTCGTTCAGGTCATCATGCCTGTTCGAGCGCCTTTTTACGTTTTCCTGTCGGCTGTCGTTCTCCGCCGGTGTTGGTCTGGTTCACCACCCACCCAACACCGAAACGGAGGACATATTATGTTTAACAGAAAGAGCAGCTATGCGCTGAACAAGAAAGACCCCAACGCTATCGTTTACATGGATGCCAACGAAGCCATCATCCGCCTGACCCGCGAGGACTTTGCCAGCGAGGAAGAATTTCTGAAATGGAAGTCCCTGTCGGATGCAGACTATCATGCTTCCGAGAAAGAGGATCATGTCTACGCTAATCATACCCTTGCACTGGACGAGCTTTCCGAGGAAGCAGCATCTATTCCCGCTGCGGATATCTGCATGGAGCAGGCGCATGACCGGGTGGCGGAAATCCGCCGTAGCACCCAAAAGGTTACGCAAATCAGGAAGCACCTGACGGACACTCAGTTCCGCAGGATGTGGATGTATTTCGTGGATGGAATGACGATTGACGAGATTGGAAAAGTCGAAGGCGTGTCGCATCAGGCTATTTCTCTCAACATTACAGCAGCAATCAGAAAAATCAAAAAATATTTCTGAGGTTTTTCAAAAACACCTTGCAAAAGTGGCCCAAAATCGGCGATAGGTGAAGGGACATTCTCCACGAAGCCTTTCGTTGAACGTTGAAAACTGAATAGACCATGATGCAGGCACAAAACCCGCGTGATAGCGGCATAAGGTGCGCCGCCACGACGATGGCTTCAAGGAGGTGATTCCTGAAAACCATACGAGCGATCTACGCAGCCTTAGACCCGATTCGGCAAATCGGGCGCGATGACAGCGCGGCGGATAATGAAACTTGCTCACGCCCTCCCACAGACTTGAGGGGGAACCCTGCGGTATGCGCCAGCTCTTTGAGGCAGCGGTATCGTGGAGTTATGACAGCCCTGCCAAGGGCGGCCTGCATCATGCCCACTATCCGGGGCGCGTGGCAAATAGGATGGATCTTCTCAAATGGACAAGCAGAGCGGCTGCGCCGGTATTCGCCATTATGTTATGTGGCTCCAATTCTACCCGCGCAGCCGCCTCTCAAAGTCAGATACCATGCGCTGACGGCCTTTCCGTCAGCGCATTCATGTGACCTTGAGGAAACCCACCAAACCGAGAAAGGAGATCGCCATGATGCAGCCGACGCCAAACGAAACCCAAATCCACACGGATGAACTGGTGGACATCCGGGAAGTATCCGTAGACAAAAATCTTCCCAAGGAAGAACGCATTGTCGCCTTTATCCGCCAGATCAAAAATCCCTACCGCTTCCGCTGCGGCGATTTTGTGGTAAACGCCTGCTTTGCCGGGAACGGCGTTACGTTGGAGGAATGTCTGCAAGGCATTTTGCGCTGAGCGACATCCTCGCTTTTTTCCGCAGAGAGTGCTATGATCGGTGTGGAAAAGGATGAAAACCTAATAGCCAGATAACCACTCTTTTCATGCGGGAGCAGTCCGGGAGAAAGGAGTGCTTTTTCATGCCTAAATACAAAGCTACCGCTTACATCCGCCTGTCCTACACCGACGATCATTCCAGCGAAAGCGACAGCGTTTCCAATCAGCGCAAGCTCATTGAAAACTTTGTAGAGCGTAACCCGGATATTGAGGTCGTTTCCGAAAAGATCGACGATGGATACAGCGGCATCATCTTTGACCGCCCCGCGTTCAAGGAAATGATGCAGGATGCTGCTGTTGCGTATGTAAAGAGTTTGAATGATACGCAGCTTGCCTCTTTGGCACACGATGCTCAGAAATGGGTGCGTGATGCTCAGCACAAGGACTCTTTCACGGCTCTGACTACTACCTCCGCAGCAGCCATTGCAGATACTAACGACAGCACCAAGGGTGTTGCAACCATTACCAACCTGACTTCCGGCTACTATCTGGTTTTCCCCGAAATGGGTTCTACCGGCGACAACACTCGTGGCACGGATGCAATGCTGGTAAATATCCCCAGGAATAAGGGCAACACTGCTGCAACCATCAAGAGCACCTATCCCACGGTTGATAAGAAAGTGCAGACTACTACAGACGGCGAATTCAAAACCGATGGCAATGCTCAGATTGGCGATAAAGTGACCTATCAGCTGACTGCGACCGTTCCTGACATGACGGATTACACCAAATACACCTTCAAATTCGTCGATACGCTGACAAAGGGTCTTTCTTATGTTGATAACTCCGTGAGTGTTAAAGTTGGCGATACTGCAATCACTACTGGCTATACCGCAACCTATGATACTGATTCTAAAACCCTGACGGTTGCATTTGAGGACTTGAAAACCACAAATAAAGGTGAGAATGCTACCGTTGCCGCAGGCGATGTGATTACTGTAACCTACAATGCTTATATCACTGCAGACGCAGCCGTTACCGACCCCGCAACCAACACTGTGCATCTGGAATACAGCACCAACCCTGATGGAAGCGGCAAGGGTGAATCCACTCCTTCTGAAAGCAAAGTCTATACCTATCCCATCGAGATTTTCAAGTTCTATAAAGAAGGCGAAACTGAAAAAGGCTTGGCAAACGCAACCTTCAAACTGAGCATCAGCGAGGATTCTACCGCGGCAGGAATTGAGCTTGTAAAAGATACAACTGCTGAAAATTCTTACCATGTAAAGGGCGAAGGCGAGACATCCACGACTACCGAGGTTACTACCCCGGATGGCGGTAAAATCACCATCAGAGGTCTGAAAGCCGGCACTTACTATCTGCACGAAATTACCGCACCTACCGGCTTTAACAAACTGACTCACCCTGTCAAAATCGAAATCACCGCCGATGAAAATGACCAGAGCAAGGCAACCTATAAAATCAATAATGTGGCAAACACCGGAGCGAATAGCCATCAGGTCAAAGTTGAGAATATGAAGGGCACCATGCTGCCTGAAACCGGTAGCTTTGGTACCATCGGCCTGACCATCTTGGGCGTTGCCGTGGTTCTGCTGGGTGTGTTTGCCCCCAAAAAGAAGAAGGAAAACCGCTAAATGAAAGACAGGTTGCGCGGGCTTGCCCGTCTGCTGGTCATTCTGGTGGGCATCGGCATTCTCGTTTATCCATCATTAAGTGAATATCTGGCAGAGATCCACGGCAGCCGCACAACCGCCTCCTACGACGATTCGGTCAGCAAGCTCCAACAGCAGCAGCTGGACGAGCTTCTGGCCGAAGCGCAGGAATACAATCGGCAGCTGGCGCAGCAGAGCGATGGCGTAGATATTATCGATAATACCGAAGACGGCGACAAAAGCGGCCCCTATTGGCAGCTGCTGAACATCGATAACACCGGTATGATGGGTTATATCATAATTCCTCGCCTGAACACGACCATTCCCATTTATCACGGCACCTCGGAATCTGTCTTGCAGGTGGGTGTTGGGCACATGGAAGCTACCTCACTGCCTGTTGGCGGTGAAAGCACCCATGCGGCGCTTTCCGGGCATCGTGGATTGCCTACGGCGAGCCTTTTTACCGACCTTGACCAAATGCAGGTTGGCGACCAGTTCTATATCAAGGTGCTGGGGCACACGCTTGCTTATCAGGTTGATCAGATCCTTACGGTTCTTCCGGACGAAACACAGCCGCTGGCCATTGTTCCCGGTGAGGACTATGTAACACTGATTACCTGTACACCTTACGGTGTCAACTCACACCGGCTGCTGGTGCGGGGAACAAGAATCCCCTATTCGGAGCAGGAGATGGAGCAGGCAGCCGCCGAGCAAAGCCCTAAGAACTGGTTCTACACCCTGCCGATTCAATTCCGGCATGGCCTGATTGGTGCAGCGGCAATTCTTGCCATTATCATACTACGGTGGCTTGTGATGCTGCTATGGCACAAAGCCCAAAAGAGGAGATGAGAACATGAGCTTACCAAAAGTCCGCAGGCTTTGCGCTTTGCTGTTTGCTGTTGTACTCGCGTTCTCTTTTCAGCTGGTTGCCTATGCAGCGCATAACCGCTACGACGATGATGACTATTCCATTACGCTGGACGCACATTACCGTGAGGACGATGGCTCCATTTACTTTCTGGCTGGGGATACTTATGAGCTGACTCTGATTGCTCACAAGTCGATTGACGATGATACGCTGGATGTGACCTACAACATTGTGGACGCTTACCGCGACTACGATTGTGATTGGCCTTCAACCTCTGCTTCCGAGCGGCTTGCTATCGCTAAAGAGCTCGCGAAAGTCGCTGTGCCGGATAAAACCGGCGTGACAGATAAATATGGTAAGCTGACCTTTTCGAATTTGAAGCCGGGGCTTTATCTTGTGGCTCGCACGCAGGTTGCGCCTGCCAATCAGGAGTACATCCTCGACCCATACCTTGTAACATTGCCCATCATTGAAGATGGCGAGGTATTCAAGGATATTGAGGTAGATGAAAAGTTCGCCCATATTGACGGGCCGCGGCCTTCGCCTACGCCCAGTTCAAGCCCAACACCGGAATCTTCTCCGATGCCTACGCCTACAGTCACACCGGAAACGCCTGCAGCCAAGCTGCCGCAGACAGGGCAGCTGAACTGGCCGATACCGGTTCTGATTGCACTTGGCCTGAGCTTGATTCTGTTGGGCGGCTGGCTGCAAAGGAAGTCTGACCATGAGAAATAAGCTTGGCCATTATTGCACAGTGCTTGGCATTTTGCTTCTGTTTGCGGCAATCGGTTTGTGGGGTTACAACTACTACGATGCAAACCGTGCTGACGAAGCAGCACAAAGTCTGTTGACCGAAGTGACCATGCAGCAATCGCAGCAGACACAGGAGTCGGCTATCGCCAAAGGTGCAGACGATGAAACCTTCCTCGGAACGCTTTCTATTCCCGCCTTGGGGCTGGAATTGCCTGTGTATAATCGCTTTGACGATGCTCTGATGAAGGATACTGTCTGCCGATATTCCGGTACTGTAGATACAGAAAATCTTGTGATTGCAGGCCATAATTATAGGCGGCATTTCGGGAAATTGAGTGATTTACAGCAAGGCGATGAAGTCATGCTGAAAACCATGGACGGAAACACCTATACTTATCAGGTTATGGCTTTGGAAACGCTGAATGCTACGGCTGTAGATGAAATGACCTCCGGCGAATATGCCTTAACGCTTTTCACCTGTGACTACAGCGGCAATGCGCGCATCGCGGTTCGTTGTCAGCCAACATTCTAAATCTAGGGCTGCAAGTTGACGAAAGTTGCTTGCAGCCCTATTTTTGATTGTGTAAAACAGGGCTGCTCACTTCAGCAACAAAAAACGCCTGCAATAAAAATCGCAAAATACGCATCTTTTTTATTGGGGATTCACTACGCTCAGCGGATCACAGCGCACACCGTTTTGCATGACCTCAAAATGCAAGTGGTTGCCGGTACTGTCGCCGGTAGAACCCACATAGCCAATCACCTGCCCTGCCGTTACGGTTTCACCAGCCGTAACGGCAGTTTTTGTCATGTGGGCATACCGCGTGGAAAGTCCTGCACCGTTATCCAGCAGCACCTGATTACCGTAGCTATCGTTCCAGCCGCTGACCAGCACCGTGCCGCTGTGGGCAGCCAGGATGGGTGTACCTTCCGGCGCTGGAATGTCCGTGCCGCGATGCCCGGCGTTGCCAAAGGCGTCCACTTCCCCGAAGTGGCATGATATATAGGTGTGCCCCGGCAGCGGCCATTGCAGGGTGCCGTCACCGACCACGCCGCCGCCACCGCCGCACAATGCCAGCAGATAAGGACGCAGTTCGTCCGACAGCAGCTCGTCAAGAATGTCGCGCTGGTCTTGCGTGAAATTGTATTCTTCAGCCAGCTCGGCTACACTTTTGCTGCTGACCGTGATGTGCAGAATATGCTCTGTGACCGGCTCCGGGTCCGGTTCATCCTCAGTCGGCTCCGGTGTGGTGGTTACGGTTTCAATTTCTGAATCAATTTGGTGCATGGCCCAGAAAGCATCTTGTATCAGATGCTTTTTGGCTTCGTCTATTACTACTACATCACTATCGGAATTGAGATTGGTATGCACCGCAAAGACGGCCAGTACTTCGGGCCAATAGCTTGCCCAAGTGTGACCGTCCTCGTAGTCATATTCGATGGTGGTTTCGCTGCACTCCGAGTGAGCCTCAACAATTTCATTGATGGCTTCGCCAAAGTCGGCGTTGGTTTCCGCAACGATTTCCGCAATGCGGATGCTGTTCGGGTCACCGGATTCATCGGCAAACAAAATGCCCATCGGTGAGCCGATCACCGCCGCAGCAGCTCCGATGACCATGGCCAGCACCAGCACCACGCCGCCGGTACCGAGCAGGGCCAACAGGGTTGCTGCCGCCTGCCGGGCTGTGCGGGCAAGCAGTTGCCTGATGGCACTCATCAGGTAGCGGAACAAGGCTTGCAACCGAGTGGCAGCAGTCTTTTGGGGTGTTGACATTCCCGGCAGGGTGGAGATTCCCGTGCAGATTGGTGTGATGATGTTTGTGGCAGCGTGTTGCTCTGCCTGCTTTTGAAAGTGTCTGCGCACAGCCTTCTGGATAAGGTGTTGTCGCTTCAGGTTTTGCTGCCTTGTCTTTATCAGCTGGCTTTGGGAGATTTGCTCCTGCGGCAATATGCTGTCAGCCTTGGGCGTTTGGGACTTGTTTTTTTCAATGGCAATCGCCCGAAAGCGCCCGCGCTTAAACTGCTCCCGGCGCTCCTGCGGGGGAAGGCCACCCACCGTGGACTGTGGAGTTCTCTGGCTATCGGCAGCTGGTGCGACTTTTTCCGTGCTTTTCTGCCGCTGCTCTCGTCTGGCTTGCATAACGCGAAATTGCTTATAGCTGATCTTGGCCGTGCTAACGGCGGCATTCTCTGTTGTACCTGCGGCTTGTTCGGCGCTGCTGCGGATGGTTTCTTCTCCGTAGTCTATGTCTTTGCTGTCCTGCTCTGTCGTGGCCTGCCCGGCCTTATGTGTGCTGCTGCGCACAGCGGATTGTATCATCGTTCGCCGCACCAGATTGCGGCTGCGGTCGTCAGCGCTCATTGTGGTTATCCCGGTTGTGGCGGACCTGTTTGCGAGCTTGCATATCGTTCATCACGCGGGTATACTGCTCCGGCGTGGCTTTCATCGGGTATATTCCCAGTGGAGTATCCGTAAAAATGATAGGATCATGGTACAGCTTTTCATAGCGCTTGAACTGTTCGTCCGTCAGGCTTATGAAGTTTCCGTTGCGTAAGCCGCAGATGAAAAAGCTGCCCATGAGAATATCGTAATCTCCGAGCAGACGATTCGGCGGCATGCCATTTAATTTGCCCTCTTGGTTGCACACTACACGAACATTCGTTCTCCAAGGGTCCACGGATTCAATATCGCCGCCCACAAGTTTTTGCATGGATTTCAAGTCGTTTTCAACAATGCGCTCTTCCGGGTACTTTCCCGGCTGAACATATAAAACGCGGATTTGGGCTTCTTTAGGCATAGTAAAACTCCTTTGTAAATAAAAATCCCGCTATGCCTTGTCGCACAGCGGGTTGTGGGTGTAAAATGGGTATCAGTAAGAATAAGGGGATTGAATGATGACGCTTTTTATCAATGCAGCTGAGTATGACTATCACACCTTGGTCAAGGTGGCAGAAATGGCCGGTCTGCACGGCATTATCGGCTTTCACGAAACCGAGGATGGGTATTTATTGAGCTTTCCTGATAGTAAGGAAACACCAACACTTATAAATCTTTACAAATCCTATCTGAAAGATTTGGAAAATAATATTTGGGTACATTAACTTCCAATTTATCAAATCGCGGCGGGCCTCGACCCGCCGTTTTTGTTTTGCGCATAGTTACTCTACCTCTCCCGGCTTTGTACTTATCAGCTTATACACCTTACCTGTTGTCGGCTGCTTATTTTCAAACGGGATTATGTTATTGCCCATCTTCAGAATCCCCTGCCCGGCAGTGGCCAGTTTCAGGTATTCCTGCTGCGGCTCTGACAGACCGTACAGTTTCCGCAGCGGCAGAATGTCCTTTGTCTGGCGCAGCATTACCACAAATTCACTGTTGGACAATACCGCGCAGGCGGTATCGTTGGTCAGGCAATCCTGCGCGTTCTGGGTAATGCCCGTGGCATAGGCGTTATATTTGCGGAATCGCTTCCAGCTCTGGTACAGAAACTTTGCACTTTCCTCATCGCGGAGCAACAGATAGATTTCATCAAAGTATACCCAAGTGGCTGCGTTTGCGTCCTTGCGGTTGCTGTTCATAACCGCAGTGTTAATAAATTCCAGCATGGAAATCATCGCCACCGGTTTCAGCTGCTCACCCAAACGATTGATGTTAAAGCAAATCAGACGATTGGACATATCCACATTCGTGGGCTGCGCAAAAGCTTTCATGCTGCCTTTTGCGAAAATCTCAATTGCCAAGGCAAGCTGCTCGGCTCTGGGGTGATGCTGTGCAAGCAAGTCTTTCCATAAATCCACCAGTGTGGGGCAAGGTATGGTATAGTGTGAATCCACAAGCGGTTTGTAGATATTTTTCAAGCTGCGATCAATCAGGCTTTTGTCGCCCGGAATCATGTTTCCCTCCATCACCTTTTCGAACAGGGAAAGCACAAATTCCGACTTCGCATTTTGCGGCAGAATCTTACTTTTTCCATCAGGGTAGAAATCCAGCGGATTGAAGTGCGTTTCGCTGATTGGTGAAATGTCTACTACCTCGCCGCCCATAGCGTGTACCAAAGGAGCATATTCGTTTTCGGGGTCTACGATATAAAATTTTGCATTCGGAAAACGAAGATACAACATCAGAATTTCGAGCTTTACGAACAGCGATTTGCCGCTGCCGGAGGTACCCAGCACCATACCATTTCCGTTCGGCAGTTCGGAACGCAGGCCGACAATCAAGTTGCCGGATACAGCATTGACACCATAGAACATACCGCCCGCGTCCATCACCTCCTGTACATTGAACGGCACAAGGGCGCACAACCCCTTGGTAAGCATAGTGCGCACACTGGCAATGCGCCGCAGGCCATACGGCATGGCCGTGTTAAAGGCTCGTTCCTGCTGGAAACGCAGCTCGGTAAACCGGCAATTGAAGTTCGCTGCCGTGGTTTTTAGTGCAGCGGTTTCTGCTTTGAGTTCGTCCAGTGTATCGGCAAAATATGCCGCGGATAACAACACCAAGAACATCTGTTGGTCGTGTTCGGCCATTTCCGTTCGGATATACTCAATGTTCTTTTCTTGTGCTTGGGTTTTGTACGGTACCGTTGCCACAAAGTCGAGGTTCTCCACGGTCTTGCGGTTGAAACGCACTTTTTCGGCATCGGTTTTCATGCGGGAATCCTCGATTTCGCGATATGCGTCCTCGGATTCCACCGGCTGAATGGCAATAGATAAAACGATGTACGGCACCTGCTGAAGGAGCGTTGCTATGAATTTATCGTCCAGCTGCTGCGGATACTGGGCAATCGTCATGCACTTGGCATAGGAATCGTCAATCTCGATGTGGTCTTTGCAAAAGCGCATTGCATCCGGCGCAATGGCATCCCGAAAATCCTGTCCCAATCGGGTGCAGTTGTCAAAATCAAACTGGAAGTGCGTTTCCTCTCCGATGCGGAAAAAGTTGTGCAACACTTCCAGCCGGGCGTTGTTATCCAGCGCACAGACTTTGCAGCCAATGTTGGACAACTCGCCCAGCATATTCCGCTGCACCTGATTCAGCCGTTCGCGGGCATCCTTGCTGTTCTGCTTGTTGGTGGAGAGAATCAGGTACTTTTGCTGCTTCACATTGCCGATTTCTTTCGCATAGGCTTTCATCAGACGATTGCGTTCGACACGGTATGCGTCGAGGCCATCATTGGCGCGGTGGTACAGAACATCTCGCTCAAAGGAAATCTCGTCCATGCGCTGGCTGACAATGCAAAGCTGCGCCCAGCAGTCGGTAGGAATATTAGAATAAATCCTGCCCATCTTTGCCAAAATGTCCTGCTTTTTATCGTCGCTCTGCATGGCATAGTTGATGTCGGAGACACTCCACATCTGGCTGTACACCTCGCCGGAGCGCCAAGTGCCGTCCGCATAGATTTCATCAATCGGGATAGATTTCTGCACAGAAGTCGGGATTTTGTAGCTGCCCCGCGTTCTGCGTGTGGAGGCATATTCATTTAATCTCAAATTTTTTCTCCTTCTTTTTGCCTTTTACATTTGGCAAATTCTGAGTGGTTTTCCATAGCCGCCAGCTTCTGCCGAGCAGCACACTTTCCATGGCGGCAACTAAGAATTGTTCAAAATTCAAATCATCATAATGGAAAAATCCCGCGGCAGCAATGGGCACAGCAGCCACAATGCACACCCAGCTTGCGGTTTCCCGCCCCAGCACCGGTTCCAGCGTCAGATACGCTAAGACGGCTGCGCCGATAGCGATGGCGGAGCAGATCAGCTGGCGCAGCGTCAGACCCATAAAGATTTCTTCCTGATAGTGGCGTATTTCCTTGTTAATTTGATTCTGCATAGCTTATAACCCCATCATTTCATGAATAATACGGTCAGAGCCTTTTACAAGCCCGACCAGCACCAGCATATTGAACACGGTTTCGGCAAGATAGCTCCACACCATCGTGGTCGGTTCACTGCCTGTGACCGTGGGTGTGCTGACAAAGGCTGAATAGATAATGCAGGCCAGCACGATGACAGCACCCTCCAAGCACACGCCGATATAGCTTTTTACAAAGGAAATGCCGACCGACTGTGTGCTTTCCCCGGCAAAGCTCGCCAGCGGCAAGGGAGCCAGCGCCGTGTACATATAAATGCGGAAAAAGCGCCCATACACGGTGAGAATCATCACGAATGACAGCACGGTGATAAACAGACTACCCAAGATTGTGACAAGCCATAGCGGGATGCTGGCTAAGAAACCGACATTTTCAATGGCAGACTGCATCTCACCGGGCAGTGTGACCATAGCCTGCGAGATACCGCCCATACCGGCAGCCATATCGCTGACCACGCCGTTGCAGATGGAAAAGATGTTGAGCATGATGTCCATGCCGTATCCCACCAAGGCTTTGGCGGCCACAAAGCGGATGAGATAGTGCAGTGCCGCTTCGGGGCGTTTGAGTTCGTGAAAGTTCATCGTATTCTTGAACAACGATATGGCGAAGAACAGCACGATCAGCGCATAGCCTATGCCGACCATGGCGCTGTGAAGACTTTGCATCACGCCCCATACAGCCCCGCCCTTAAAAGATTGGGGGCTGGTTGTCACCAGCCCCCAAAGCTCTGTTAGTTTGCCATTCCATGTGGAAAACGCATTGTTCAGATTTTCGACAATCCAGTTTTGATTCAAAACTTCACCTACTTTCGGATAAAAGAAATGACCGCCCTGCTAAAAAGCAGAACGGTCATGATTTCTTATTTAAGTTGCATTGTGATTTGCGTAAAGAATTCCTTGCACCAAATATCTAAAGTGGATGTATCGCGTATAAAGGGAATCACATCCTGCTTTGCTTGATTATAGTCTATGGAAGCAAAGCGGTCGCATAGCATAGAGCGAATTACCGAGATGTCAAAAGCATCATTTTCTGTAATAACACCACTTTGCATCAGGCGAGCCTGTAAATGTTTCTGGTTGACGGTAGCTCCTTTAGAGAGATAAAACACATAATCATAGAGATCGCGCCCTTTCACGCGATTCTGCCATGCACGGCACAATACAGCATGAATTTTCCCTGCAAAAAGAGATGGTTCATCATAGAGATTTATTTCATACGGCATTGGCGCAAGACAGAACCGCCTCTCAAATGTTGCAAATGCTGGCGGCATGGTATCAATTTCAAATTTGATTTTAAGAGCCTCGTTTTTGGTGATACTGTTTGCCGTCACTTCATCTGCGTAAAAAAGCAAGAAATGCTCTTTGGTGTTTCCCTTTAAGAATGCAGAACGAATGGCGGATTCTTTGTTTTTCTCTTTCTCAGAAATGACAACATTTAATCCAAAAGAGCGAACGGTTTTTTCAAGTTCTGGAAAATATGCTTTCAAATCGAAATTCGGATTACTTGTCATAAGTGAAAAATCCAAATCTTCTGAAAAACGGTCAAGCCCATAAAAAATACGAAGTGCTGTTCCGCCGTAGAATGCAGCTTCCCTGAAGAACCCAGCACGGCTCAACCCATACAGAACTATTTCCTGCATGACCTCTTTCATAGCATTTTTCTGGTCATAGATGTTTTTGCTGTCATATTTGCGCAGCATTTGTTCTATTACGGTGTTCATGCGATTTTCTCCATAATCTTTTGTAATTTCCGAATATTAGTGCAGTGATACTTCCCGCTGAGGAAAGCGACGTCCTCCACGCTGAGTTTGCAAAAAGCATCCCAATCTATGCGCAATCCATCAAACATCAATTCCCTTAGTTCGCCTTGACTTGCTACAGGTGATTGGATGTAGAGTTCGTCACACAACGCCTTTTCCGGGCTTGCGATTTGAATCGCGTACCCCTGCTCGGAGAAACAGGTAATACCATAAGGATATACAGCAGATGGAACATCCCGATAGGTAAATACACCAAAAGGAGTTTTATAAATCTTTTTCTTTTTCTTCTCAAAAGTGGCCGAAGTGAAATTGTACACAGCTTCCGGAATAAGACTGTGATAGGACAGAGCAAATTCAAAGGACAGGTACGATGGGGTACAGATACAGTTTGCAAGCCTATATCCGGGTGTAGAGGAATCTGTTTCGTACAGTCCTTGAATAATCGGAATGCATTCTTTGTTCTGCACCATGCGGGCCAGCTTATCGCGCGGATTTCTGTAGCTTTGCAATTCTTGCAACAACATCGCAGTAGTTTTTATCATGCTTTCACCACCATATCCAATAATATCAGATATGCTGGTGAAAATCAAGCGTTTTCTATCACAGAATCATATCCAGAATATCCTTGGCAAAGTAGATGATGACACCACCAAAGAAGGTCATAAAGCCCTGCGCGCGCTGGCTGGCGTCATGCCCTTTCAGGGCAAGACCGATCTGCACAATGCCGAAGCCCAGCAGAATGGCACCGATTGCCTTGATGGCACTGAACACAAAATCGCTCAGGGCATTGATGGTGGCCAGCGGGTCATTGGCCGCAAAAGCAGGCATGGCCATGGTAAAGGCAAGGGCAGCAGTGGTGGCAGTGACCAGATAGATGCGTTTGATTTTGCTCTGGCGGGCATCGTTTTGGCCGGGCGTATTATAGGTTTCTTTTTTGTTCATCGTGAATTTCCTCCATGATTTTTTGAATTTCATCGTACATTACATCGGTGATCGCGGGTTCGGTCAGCCCGGTCACAACATCGGGCGATATGGTCTGTGCGGTTTGCGCATAATCGTCCGGCATACGGTAAGGGGCGGCTCCGCCGTCCGGGGTGAGCTTTACATTGGGATGACGCATCAAATCAAACTTGCGGTCTATGACCGGCGGTTCGCTGCGCAGCAGTACCAGACAATCCCCATCATCCATGCGGCGAATCTCATCCGGGCTGCAAAGGTCGCGGGCGGTAAGCTGATAGCTGTCACTGCTGGAACCGCGGCTGCCGCGCCCGATGCTTTGGCTTTTGGTGCGTTCGGTCATCTTGCCGATGTACTTGGACAGCCATTCAAAGGTGGCATATTCGTTGCCGCCAAGGTATATCAGGCTGTCGCAGTTGCCGATCATGCCCTCCCAATCATCCTTGTACAGACTTTGGATCTGGCTTTTGCTCTGCAAAATAATATCGCAGCTGATGTTGCGGCTGCGGCATACAGCCAGAATGTTCTTGAAATTGGCAGGCAAGGCGACATTGGCAAACTCGTCCATCATAAATCGCACATGGACCGGCAGCGCACCGTCAAACTTCGGCTCAGAATCCGCCAGCCGGAAAAGCTGGTCAAAAAGCTGGGTGTACAGCATCGTGATGAGGAAGTTATAGGTTTTGTCATTGTCCGGGATGACACAGAAAATCACACGCTTTTCCAGCCCCAGACGCGGCAGGAACATGGTGTCGGTGTTGGTCATTTCGGCAAACTGCGCGGTGTTAAACATATACAGGTTGGCGGAAGCGGTGATCAGCACAGATTGCAGCGTTTTGGTGGAGCCTAGCTTAAAGCTGTTGAACTGCAGCACTGCCGGATGCAGCGGGTCACGCTCCTGCAGCTCATTAAACAGCATTTCCAAGGGATTCGGCCCCATGTCGCCCTCTTCCATCTGACAGTTCTGGATCATGTACATCAGGGTGGAAAAGTTCTGCTCAGATACCGGTGCTTCGTAAATGAGATACAGGATCAGCGCGGAAATCAGCAGCACCGAGGCATCGTCCCAGAATTTGTCGCCGCCGCTGGCCGGGGCATCCTTGGGCTTGGTGTTGTTGACGATGGCATACGCCAGTTTAACGGCATCTTCATCGGAATCGATGTAATGCATGGGGTTATAGTGCCCTTTGAAATGCACAAGGTCGATCACTGTGACCGGAATTCCAAGTGATTCATAAAACCCACCAAGAGAGCGCACAAGCTCTCCCTTGGGGTCCAGAAATAGATAAGAGCCGCTGGCCTGCATGGCATTCGGCTTTACATAAAATCGGGTCTTGCCGCTGCCGGAGCCGCCGATGACCACCACATTCAAATTGTGCCGGTGGGCATGGCTGTCTGTACTGAATCGGATATTCTGCGAGAAGATATAGTTCTGCACCTTATCCTTGCGGTTTTGGTATTTTGCATTGAGTTGGCGCACACTGCCCCAATGGGCAGAGCCGTGTTCCTCACCGGGGCGGCGGTCAGCCTGATCGAGCTTGTAGCAGTAAACAGCCAATGGATAAATGACAAGCACTGCCAGCAGAAATTTCGGTGTATTTTGGCACCAGTGCAATGCGGCAGGGTTTTGCATTAGTTCTGACAGCAGTGCTGTGATTTCTGCAAGACCGTGCGCCTGTTCTGCCGCCTGTGCAAGCGCTGCCGCAAACCAGAGCAGCGGCAGCAACAGCAATGCCCATAAAATCAGCTCGGTTTTATCGGTGCGGTTGGAGCGCATTCGGCATCACCGTTCTTCCCGCTGCGGAGCAGGCTGACCGCGCTCCAGTTTCAGGCGCTTGCACACGGCATCCCCAAAGGTGACTGCCGTTTCCCGCACTTTTTCCAAAGCCCTGCGTTCCTCGCCGTCCGGGATGTGATCTCTCATGCCCTCCAGCGTTTGCACCGCATCCGGCGGCATCGGCAAGCCCAGCCGTCCGCAGACTTCCACTCTTATGGCTGCGGCGGTCTGGCGCAGCAGCTCGTTTTCCGAGATACCGGCATAGGCGGATTCAGCAGCTGCCATCACGATCTCTGCGGGCAGGCGCTGCAAAAGTTCTTGCGGGGGGATGGCAGCGCAGAATACCAGCTCCTGATGTTCGGCATCATAGCAGAACCCTTCGATTTCGTTTTTTGGAAGAACCGGGATCGGTGAGATCTCGCGCATCACATCAATGGCTTTCTCGATTTGTTTCGTGTTTTCCACAGCGGCAATCGGGTACGGCTTGTTGCCGTAGGTCTGGGAAATGTCAAACACCTTGGCAACGGAATAATATCCATTGCTGCGCACGATCTGCGCGATTCCCGTGCAGCCCTTGCTGACGCGCCGTCCGTACTTGCTCCACTCGTCTGCCGACATAACCGCGCAGGCCAGCGGATGGGCGCGCAGGATCAGCGCCGTATTCCCGGCAGTGATGTGGCTGCCCAGCCTGCCGCGCTGGTAAAAGTAGTTGGCAAGGGTCTGCCCGCTGGCAAATACGTCTTTCAGTGCTTCTTCCTGTGCAGCAAAGGTTTCCTGCCGTTCTGCCAGCTTTTTTGCTTTCCATTCCTCGATATTAAAACCATCTTCGTACATCATCGGGCCTCCTTCGTGATCGCTTCTTTGGTTCCTTTTTGCAGAGCCTTTTGCGTTTCGGATATTGCTTTGGCGACCGCACGGTAATGATTAATCTTCATCCGCACCGAGGGGCGCTTATCATAAGTCATAGAGCCTTTCTCTGGCACCCGCAATTCTGGCCCTTGCGGATTGCGGGCGGGTGCTTTTTTTCGGTCGGTCTGTCCCTGCGCTTTCGGAATGTTGTAACCCATCTGCTCATAGATGCGGTTGAGCTTGCTGACATCCTCCGCCTTGAACATAATGTCAACCTTTTCTCCTTGGGGAGATTTATCCTTGACAACAGCAAAGAGTACGCCGTATTGCCTGGCGTACTCTTTGAATTGGGATACATCTTCAGTTTTGATGGGGATGACCTTCAGTTCCTTATTTTCACGCAGAAGCCGGTCTAAGCTGGTTTTCCCTCGAACCTTCGGATTCTCTTTGGCGTAGGCCAAGGCCAGTGCCAGAGAATTCTTAAAGCCGAGAGCCGTCAGCTTAATAGCCACCTCGGAAAACTGAAGCGCCTCTCGCGCCATCTGGTCGGCTGCTTCGCCGCTTGTACTCATCTTCCTTCACCTCGTTCCTTTCCTGTTGTGCGGCAAGCTCTGCCTGCCGCATTTTCTCCTGCACCATGGCGGCATCTGCTTCAATGTCGGCGCAGATATAAACCTCATGGCGCAGGGCTTTGATTTGTTTGGTCAGCTTTTGGATCTGTTCCTCCCGCGCGGCGCGATCCGGCTCTTGCTTTTGCCGGTACAAAACCTTGCGCTGGCGGGCAAGCTGTTCGATTTGATTCTCTAAATTGCTCTTGTGGGCCTGCACCTCGGCAAGAGTTTGCAGGCGGTGTTCCCACAAAAGATGTGTCTGCTGCTGATAGCGGTTGAATTTCTCGAAATCCTCGCGCAACAGAAAATAGCAGCGTTTCGTGGCTTTGCCGTGGTAGGCTTTGCGCAGCAAGGCGCAGTAGCGATAATAGCAAGCCATAAACCCGGATACTTTGCGGTGCGGTTTGGATAGGTTGCTGTGGCACCGCATTCGTTTGCCCACGGGCGTAAGCTCCGGGGGCAGCCACTGGGCAGGCTCCGGGACGTGCTGCGCTTTATATTCCCGGCGTATATCCGCGGGCAGGTGCCGGAGCTGCCGGTAATAATCGCGCAGCGCCGATTCGGAATACCGTGCATCCAGCCGGTCAATGCGCACACTGCGCTGCGCGCTTTGGTGCCGAACCGCCATGTGTTCTACGCGCGGACCATATTTGACCGTGTAGCCCATAGCCTGCAATTCGGCAATAAAACCATCAAAGGTGTCAGCAGCGGCCATGGCAAGCTCCACATCCTTGCGCACCATGCTGCGGATGGTCGGCTTGCCGGTTTTGCCGCTGAGCCAATCCGCATAGCCTTGCCCTTTGCCGTCGGTTTCAATGACGGAGAGTCTGTTTTCCCGGCAGAGTTCATCGGAGATTTTGCGGATGCCTTGATAGTAGGTGGCAAAGTCATTGCGGAACATTTTGCCGTCCATATAGGATACCGAGTTCACAACCACATGATTATGCAGATGTCCCTTATCCAGATGGGTGGAAACGGTGCATTCAAACCGGTCAGCCAAAAAGCGGCGGGCAAACTCGCAGCCGATTTTATGCACCTGCTCCGGCGTAGCCTCACCGGGGGAAAAGCTCTGGATAATATGGTACGCCAGAATGCCCTTATCAGTTGGCATGAACCAAACGCGCTTGGTTTCTTCCATGCTTTGACAGGCAGTGTCCGGGTCACATTGAAATCCCGACACATACAGCTGGTGTTCGGTTTTGTCCTGATTTTGCGTATAGGATAACAGGCGCTGCAAATCGCTCTCTGTAAAGATTTCGGTTTTATTGGGATTGCTGGTGTAATCCAGACACCTTTGCAGATGATGCCTGACAGGTATGATTTTGGTATAGGCTATGGCACACCGCCTCCTTTGATATACATCCAAACTTTTTCCATGATCTGCCTTGCAATCAGAAGGTCCGTGTTGTTTGCGTTTCCGGTGGCATTTGCCACATGGGCAAGCTGATTCAGATTGTTGCCAAGGGCAGATATTTGGTAAGACATTTTTAAGTAATCTGCTGTCGGGCGTTCCAAAAGCGGTGCATTCATCAGTGCCTTGCGCAGTACCTGCTCTTGATTGAGTCCGGTGCTTTTGCTCAGGTAAAGCAGACGATCTTTCTCGGACTGATTCAGGCGCAACAGTTTTTTATAGGGGCGTTCTCTCATAGTTCACCATCCAAGACGGGGGTTTTAGGGGTACTCCCCCTAACAAGAGGGCGATGTGATATCACATTGCCGTGCTTGCTCGTACTGTTCCTGCGGAACAGTACGCCGTCTGCCAAAAGGTTTTGCGCACTGGTGCCGTGCCGCATAGGTGTCGATTTTTCTGCCCAGCTTGAAATTCGCGGCACGGTATTCGATGTTATATTCCGTGGCGACCACCTTTACCCTGTGCTTCATAAGCTGCCTGAAAAACGAAAAGAGGTGTCCTTCGCTGCGGCTGATATGGCGCATCCGGCAGATATACACAGTGTCGATTTCGCCTTTGCGGATATGCCGCAGCATTTCCCGGTATCCGGGTCGCAGCAGCCATCCGCCATGCTCATCGGTGCTGCAGCCCACAACGGTGCAGCCATCAGCATGAGCCTGTAAGGCGCAAACTTTTATGCTGTCCATGGTCCCCACATAGTCGCCGGGAATTCTGGCATAAAGCCATACGCGGCAGGGACTAAGTTCTTTTTCCATAATTTCCTTGTTTCCCTTCAGTATTAGATTCGTTTGGCGATCACAAGCAATCTGCCGTTGTCGGTGATGTTGTCGCAGGTGGAAAGCGTGAGCAGCTTGTCGCCGTACTCAGCTGAAATGCCTGTGTCGTACAGCGCCCGCGCTTTGCAGGCCGACACATAACCGGCAAAATCTTCCGGGGATGCTGCGTTCACAAACCGATAGAACGGGAACGCATCGGCATCATCTGCCTGCACGGTCGTGTGGATCACAGCAAAAATTTCATAGGCACAGTTGCCCAGCGCGGTATCGAACCAGACGGTTTTGTGTGATTGCCAGAAATCCTTGCTGTGGTACTTGGCAAGGTCTGCAAACATCGAGCCGTCCTTCATGTTATGGCCGTAAATAATCAGGTTGTCGGAGGGGGCTTGCGCATCGCAATCTGCCTGCATAAAAGGGCAGCCGTAGTCCGTGTAGCGCTTTTCAAAGTCGTGCTTCAGGTAATAGTTGGGGTCTGCCGGTGTCTGCATCACGGGATAGTCAATGCGGGTGCCCTCAATTTGAATCCAGCCGACCATGTCAGGATTTTGCTGATACAGTTTCTCGCGTTCGGGCAGAAGACTCCCTTCCCCGGTGAGTTCACCGGTATCAAAGTAAGAAGCAGAAGCTGCCAGCTGGCTGTACAGCGCTGCCTGCTGAAAGGACTGCCGAAAATACAGTGCCAGAATGCAAGAGCAAATGAGCAATGTGGTGCCCAATAAGCCAAACAGAAATGCGGTGATTTTTTGGTTCATGTTCAAACTCCATAAAAAATAAGGAGGCCCGCGAGGTCTCCCCAAAATTGCAAATTCGATCATTGTAGGAATCGCTCCTTAATGTTCACTGTCCTCGGTTTCAGAGTCGCGCTCGGCGACAGCTTTGCTGTGGACACACTTGAAAATCAATACCGCCAGCCCGGCAAGCGAAATACCGGCTACGGTCAGCAGCAATCCCAACGGGAAGGTATCGCCGGTCTGCGGAATAATCGGCTGCGGTGCAGGAGTCGGCGCAGGTGTGGAGCTGGGTGTCGGCTGCGGGGTTTCCGTGGGATGCGGTGTTTCTTCCGGCTGCGGTGTTCTCTCAGGTGTCCGGGCATCCTTCATCACAACAGTTTGCACTTCGCCGGTGGGAAGAACGGTAAAGCGAATGCTCTCCGCAATATTGTACCCATCCGGTGCCGTGATCTCGGTCAGCGTGTACTCTCCGGCAGGCAGCTTTTCGATATAGTGCGGCGTATCAGTGGAT